>Ga0268283_1000045_pt1 | contig 127105 bp, 97 predicted proteins | sample saktaG_13_FD_190140 | JGI IMG/M metagenome (GOLD analysis project Ga0268283, IMG submission 190140) | Saline water microbial communities from Sakinaw Lake, British Columbia, Canada - sak_2013_06_06_36m | ecosystem: Environmental > Aquatic > Non-marine Saline and Alkaline > Saline ...
TTTATGAGGTTACCTTCGCATCAAATTTGAGTAGTAGTGCGTTGGCTTTTTGCACCTTTTTACTTCAAAAAGCTGCTATTTTATTGGGTTTCTTTTTGCCGAGCTTTTTCATTGCCCTGCGCCATCAAAGAAAAAGCGTGAAGTGGTAACACAAAAAGAGCCTTGTTTCCAAGGCTCTTTTTAGCAAGTTGAGTGGTTTAGAAGGGGATTTCGTCCGAACTTTCCGGCATGTGATAATCGGTGTTGTCCGGGAAAATTGAAGCTTCCGTTTTTGGAGTTGCCGTTCTTTTTGGTTTGCGGGTGCTTTTCTTTGGAGCATCTTCAACCAGGCTTGCCTGAGGTTCCGGTGTTTCAACCAACTTATTTACGTATGCTGTGTATCCGTGGCCGAAACTGTCTGGATTTTTCAATTTCGCAATTTCAAAAGTGATGTAATCTTCACCGTTGAATACATGAGAGAGCTTTGCAATTTCTGACAGTTTGAAACTGAATTTTACGATTGATAAATTCGCGACCTGAGTACCTTTTCCGATGTAATTTTTTTCAAATGTTTTCATAATGGAGTTTTTTAGGGTTAAATTTTATGCAAGTGTAATTAAGCTCATGGAGGGGCACTCAAGGAGGAATTGGAATACCGGAAGGCACTGAGGATATGCCGAGAAAATCCTTGAATGAGTGGAACTGTACCCTGAAATGAGGTAATAACTTAGCAGATAATTAATACCTGAACTCGGTAATGCAAACATGTAGATAAACACTACGGTAATATACCGTCGCAGAATTATTCGGGAAAGGTGGTGGAAAACTGCAGGGAAAGAATCTCAGGCAACTTGTGAAGTCAATCATTTTTGTGTTGGGAAATATTCACCAGGTTGTAGCTGGATTAGCATATGTATTGGGTCACACTGGATAGCAAGACTAGAAGAAATTCCCAATCACATCTCGTAGCCAGAAGGGCGACGATAGAAAAGGGCAATTTTAAGGCGAATTATTATTTGGGAGGCAGTGGATTCCAGTCAGCCTAAGAACGAGCTTTGATATGAACGGAGTGATTATGGGATAACGCATCGCAGCTAGAGCCGGTTCGGTGGATTTAGGGATCGCCGAAGCGCACCCGGGAAACGAAGCATCGAGCTTAGCTGTATTATAAGCGGGTAATCGTTTCTTAAAAATATGACAGAGGTGATTTCTCATTATTTTGGGAGTTAATATGCCTGGGAATATCTGCCTTCTGTATTTTTTTCTGTGTCCGTAAGCGGCAACCGAAGAGCTTCTCATGAAACTAGTATAGTGCCTATTAAAATTTGAAAAGTGATTAGTCCGAAATAGTCAAAAAACTATTACGAATAACGATCTTAAAGAAAATTACTAGAGTAATCCTGAATGTTAATAATAGTTAAGGATCGACTATATTATTACTATCTCCTTTATTTTTTTTATTAAATCTCTTATAAAATTTTTCTTGTATTTTTTCATAACGATCTTGCCTCGATTTCATCTTTGCTTCCTGTTTTCTCCTTTTTTTTTCCTCATCAGATTCTATGGGTTCACCAGATGCTCCTCGCATCTTGCAATAATCGATCTCTTCATATTTTAGGCCTATAGCGTCTGTTAATTGGGTTCCTTTAAATGAGTTAACTTTAGTCCATCCAATGACGTTAGTTAAATTGGATTTTTCCATCTTAGCATTTTCTAGAAAACAATCCTCAAAATTTGCAGAAGTAAGATTCGCATTTCGTAGGTTTGCAAATCGTAAATTAGCAGATTTAAAAATTGCTTTAGATAAATTTGTGTCCTCAAACAAAGTCCCCTCTAAAGTGGACCTTTCAAAATCACATCTAGAAAGATTAGATTCCGTAAAATCTGATTTAGACAAGTTGAGTCCCTGAAAATTCAACCCCACATAAGATTTTTTAATAAAATCTAAATTAGCAAAGTTTTGTTCACTCATTTGTAAGATATTAAGTGCATTCTCAGCAGAATATTGACCACCTGAGTGCGATGATGAGCCTGCACGTAAAAACCAAGTTAACAGAGTTTCTTTATGATCAGAAGATATAGATTCATTAATAAATTTACAAATTTCCTTAGTTAATAACTTGCGACCAAAATGCCAATTTTCTTTTAGAAGAATTTCAAGATTAATTTTTACAGACACAAAGAATTCCATAAATGATTTGTGTGCAAAATAGTAATATCCATTAGAATCGCGATTTAAAAATGAGCAAGTCCTAATATCATGATCAAAATAATCTAACTTATCACCTTCATCAATTTTGAAATACTTTTTAATAGATGGACTTATTTCAAGGTAGTGAATTGATAGTTGGTCCTGGTTGAACATTTGAATTGATAATTCCTCCATAAACAGCATTTTAGACTTTTTATTAATTAGTTTTCGACCTTTGGACTCTTCTCTATCAATCCAATAATCAGTATAGATGTGATAAAGTTTATACGTATTTATTCGTTCCAATTCATTGGACAAGGATGGAAGGGTCTTAATAATAATATCTAATAGTACAGGGCGTTCTGCTAAATCTGCAAGATTGTATGTATTATCAATAATGGTAATCACTTCTTCAATATTACCATTTCCTATGCTTAATAGATCATTTCTTCTTTTATTTAGCATCTCAATAATTTTCGGACGGTCTAATGGTAAAAGATAGTGATGCTTGTAGAATGTGTGTTTTTGTTCAGCACTTTCAATATGTGCCCTTTCATAGGGGTCAATGGGTTGTTTTTCTTTAAATCCTTGTTCCAGGTCGGACTGAGTTGGAAAGTATCCTGGTCTCCCTGTTATAATTACTTTTGAACTATCTTCTATTAACTCACTTATGTTTTGTATTGCTTCTATAGTAACGCTAGCATTAACACTTGTTGACATTTCATCAAATCCGTCAAATACTATAACAAATTTTCCTAATTTATTTAACCTCCTGAATGTTTCATAATTGATGTTAATAGAACATTTGTTAACTAAGAAATCGGTAATTAATTGCCTGGCTCCAGAACCCTTGGAATATTCCCGCAAGGTTATTAATAGAGGAATACGATTAGATTCACAGTCATCCAAATATTGCTGTGCTAGGATATATAAAAGCTGTTTACATACAGTTGTTTTTCCAGTTCCATAATCGCCTAATAAAAGAAATTGCAATTTAGATTCTGAATTTAACCAATTAAATATGACTTCATCAACATTCATTTCATATTTTAATATTTCTTTTTTTCTTTTATTATCATCAGTTATTGACTCTATTTTCTTCATTTGATTAGCCGTACAACAATTTAGATTAATATATGTACTAAATATTGGCGTGCTTTCATACTCTTGAATAAATAGTTGTAAGTAAGGTTTAAAATTTGCTACTTTAATAAGTATCTCATTATAGGTAAGAAGTGTAATACCAATAGCCTTGCCAGCATCTTTTGCAAATCTTGTGAATGTAATATTTGAAACCAAGATTGCTTCATTTATTTTCTCAACTTCTCTGATTGCTCTAAATACAGTTGCAAAATCATAGATATCTTGATTACCGATTGGTGCATTGGATCTGTATTTACATTCAAAGATTATGCGAATAGGTATACCTCCAGGAACTTCAAATGTTCCTAATATATCGATCTGTTGACCTGCAATAAGGATATCTCTTTCAATTTGATACCCCAATGAGATTAATAGCTCGGCTACTTCATTCTCAAAAATGATCCAATTGTTCATAGTTGTGGTTTTTCGGGGTCAATTAAAATCTACCACTTTGCATTTCGCAAAATTTAGAGATGTTGAATTTTCTTTGTATTATTAACATCCAGATGTCAGAACCATTCAATTATCAAAAAACTTCTATTTTCGCAGTCCTCTTTTTACTCGTTTTTAATGTGAAGCCGCTAAACGCATCAAAGGTCGAACCTTTGAAAAGCAACGTTAATGCCTATTTTGTTGCGATTTAGCGGCATGTTAAACCCAGTATTCGTTCTATTAAATGAATTTTTTCTTGGCCATTTTCAAGCTTTCATCGATTTCTGGCAAATTGTCAACCAATTTTTGTAGTTTATCTACAATTTCAAATGCCTTTTTATATAAGTGTTGCAATTTGCTATTCGATAGTGTAATAGATTCATCATTTTTTTCTTTTGAATGAGGTAGCTTTCCGGATATTGGTGTCCCAAAAATTTCATTATCATTACTTCGCATCCAGCAGTAATGCGAGAAATAATTTCGAAAAGATCGTATTGATGTTATTTCATCTAGGATGGCTTTTGTATTCGTTGCGAGTTCCTCTGAAAAAATTTGAAAAGAATATCGCTTTTTATGAAGATCCAATGCATTTTTAATCGCATCAACTTTTTTCGCGAAATTCATTTGATCAGTGTACGTCCGACCTAAGAATTCCGGAGTTATTAAAAGTCGAGATAAAATAACCCCAAGCATGAACTCAATATTTGAGAATTCAATAATCACTTTACCAATTAATGTAAATTGGTCAGGTGTTAAATCAGAGTATTTACTAGTGTGATTTAAAGGCATATTAATAATGGGCTTAATTCTCGCTAACCGCCATTTGACGGCTATTTTTAACTATAGGCGCAATAAAAAATGACACCTACGCAGTAAATTTACACCATAATTACAATATCAGATACACTGATGTGATATTATTTTGAAAATTCATATTTCGACAGATCTTTACGATTCATTTTGAAGTTCCGAGAATAAAAAAAAGTCCCGGTTTCCCGGGACTAAAAAAGAATTACATGGTCCCCTCATCAGCGAAGGAATAATAAACATCATGGGCAACAATTATGTGATCAAGTACAGATATTTCAAGTAAAGCGCCGGAATCTTTGAGCTTCTTGGTAATTTTCATATCTGCTTCACTTGGAGTAGCCTGCCCCGAAGGATGGTTGTGGCCTAGGATGATCGACGAACAATGATGCTCAAGGGCTATAAAGAATATCTTTTTAGGATCAACAACGGTACCTGAAATTCCTCCTTCGGAAACTTTCACCGTTTTCATGATCTTGTTTGCCCGGTTCAGCAGCAGCATCCAGAACTCTTCATAAGGCAGCTCACCCATCAGGGAATGGAAAATTGTATAGGCATCCTGGCTTCGGGAAATTTTAGGTTTGACAACTACTTCGGCAGCATTTCTTCTGCGGGAAAGTGCAAACATGGAAGCAATCTGGCAGGCTCGTTGTTTTCCAATGCCTTTTACTTTTTGCAGGTCAGAGATTCCGAGTTTCCAGAATTCGCAAAGGTTGTTTTGACACGATACCATGATTTTTTGAGCAATGTCAAGGGAGTTTTCCTGGGGAGTGCCGGAGCCAATAAGGATACTGAGCAGTTCTGCATCGGAGAGGCTAGCTGTGCCTTTGAGTAGTAACTTCTCGATGGGGATGTCATCTTCTGCCCAAAATTGCATTGGGATCCTGTTCTCGTAGGTTGAGCCATTTTGCAGGCCTGGTTGTGAATCCATGAATGATTTTTTCATCTTAGAATGGTTTTATGCAGCTTTCATGGCCGCGGTTAGTACTGAAATCTTGCTGCATGGCCATTACCGGGGAGAAATAAATAATGTCAACGGGTGTTGGTCATCCCGCACCAGCGGGGTGAATACACTGAAAGCGGCAATTCCCAAAGGAGGCCGCCCTTGACAGTTTTATTTTCACATAGGTAACTTTGCAAGGATTTCGAGTAATAGTGCGCTGGCTTTTTGCTACTTTTTTTCAAAAAGGTGCCCGTTTTCATCCGGTTTTCTTTTTGCCAGACTTTTTCTTTGCCGGTGCCTCACGAAAGAAAAAGCTGTACGACCATTAAAAAAGCAGGCAGTCTGTGACTGCCTGCCGGGGGAGCTAATTTTCCATTCTGAAATTTTTCTGAAACTCTTTAAATTCCCATTCGTAAAGGGCCGATTGTTCTTCGGTCATTTCTTCTGAAAAGCCTGGGTAGTAAATGCTCTCGATGTGTTGGACAAACATTTCTTCGATGGATTGTCTGCGGGTTTCTCTTGTAAGTGCGGTCATGGTAGTAAGGTTTTAGATTGTGGATACTTGAAATTTTCTGACCGCGAAGCGTTAAACCGGATCGATTGGATTATGTCCAGGGTGTTGGTCAGATTGACCTTACAATCTGAATACACTGAAAGCGACCGTTTCTTGTCGCCCTTGACAGTTCCAAGCTACAGCGCCTTACCAGCTGGAAGCCCTGTCGATGTAGGTAGCTTAGTAAGGATTTCAAGTATTATATTGTTTGGTGGGTTTTTGCTGACTTTTTACTTCAAAAAGGTGCCCGCATGAGGTTTCTTTTTGCCAAGCTTCTTCTTTGCCCTTGATTATCAAAGAAAAAGCGGACCCGAAAATTGTGTGCCGGTGCGATATGCAGCTCTTTCTTTTGCTTCTTTTCCTTGAGCGGACAAAGAAAAGAAGTCGATTTTTGCCGTTTAACAAAAATATTTTGTTATTCTGTTGATTTTGAGAAAGAAAAGGGTTTAAATTTTCCTTTTGTTTCACAAAGTCCCCACGGAGTGCACGCCCCGCCCTATCGAAAAATGCAATTGCACTTTTTCGTTTTCGATATGGATATATGAAATGATGCTACATATATAGCATATTCTATATAAAAACAGGAAGGCAGGCGGGAAGCTCCCCTATGATTGACCAGGAAGCTGTATCTTCTAACGACCGGGAAGCAGGATCATCTCGTTAGATGGGTATTGATCCCCTAACAATGGGATGAGAAGCCAATAGAAAAGATTGTCGGCAGCATCAGAGAGATCAGTTGCTTTCCATCGTGGCTGATCTTTTTTTCTCTCCGATGATTTATCTTTCTTAAACTCTTGGGGAAGGATAGGGGCATTGTCCATGGAGACAAAGGTTTCCATGGCATTGTTCATGTTAATCCGGAAGGCTGGCAGAGAAGGGTAATCACCTGAGAGGAACTTATCCCAGAACTGGTACTTGTCCATGTGATGAGCTTCATACAGTTCTGCCCTTAACTGCACTTCCCATTTGGCCTTTGCCAATTGCTCCCGCACATCATCAAAGTAGGAATCCCTTGAAGCTGCATCATTCCTGCGGTTACCATCCGAGCCACCATACAGATAGACAAACCTGTTTTGTTTGTGCTGGTAATGATCTATGAACTGCTGCACCAGAACTGACAATGTTTCATTCTCGACAAAAAAGTTACGGATGATGCGAAATTCATTCAATGGTCTGTTCCATTGTGCTACGATCATACAGTTCTGGGTTGTACCAAAATCAAAGGAGACATACAACGGATCGCCGGGAGTGCAATCCCTGTCAGCACGACAATCGAACGTGCTCCCCTGTGACATATTGGTCACCTCATCGATAAAGTTGTACTCATAGGAATCAGTATAGCCATGAACAGCCGAATTCAACTGAGGATAGAACCCGTTTGTGTTCTGTGTCCTGCGGATGTTCAACACTTCCAGGTCATATACGATCTTTGGCAGTACCCTTTTAAGATCACGGAAATACATCTCTCCGAGAATCATTCTGTTTTGTAATGCAGAAGCTTCCATGTAACAATATCTTGTCGGGAATTTCTTAGACAACTCCTGGTACTCGAAAACCCAGTCACCATCCGGTGTCAGGGGCATTGTTCCCAGGAACAACGTGCCATGATGGAAACGCAGGTAACCAAACCGGTCCCGGTTTCCGCGGTTTGCAGGCAGCACATCGGCATCAATGGCCGATTTTCGCAGCTTCGTACATTCATCGAAGATCATCCCGTCATAGGAGCCTGACCGTGCCATCTCAGGACGGTCAAAGGAATTGAATTCAACGACAAAGCCATTATAGAAATGTATGCAGTTGGTATAATCCAAGGGAGGTGCATACGGTTCCTGCCATTCGTACTTCTTTGGGGCTTTGTGACCAACAAAGTAATGAATGCCACGATACAATCCACGGCGTTCAAAGTGGTCGATGATCGGAGGCAGGGATTTAGTGCGGATATGGAAATAGGTCAGGCCATTAAGGGAAATCTTTCCCCGGGGCATGGCCACGAAATATTTGATGATCTCTTCGGCGATGATCGTTGTCTTTCCAACTCCCCTGCCACCAATGAATACCTTATGCGGACTGTTGGAAAGCTGGATGGCCACCTGCGGATTGTTTAAGAAAGGGGCTGGCTTTACTTCAGTCTGTAACATCTTCGTAGGTGGTATCATCGGCCAACAGAATATTCTTGTATTCAGCAATGGGTGAAGCGTCAATCAATGCCATCACCTTTTCGTTCAGCTTCAGCAGCGCCTCCTGGGCTTTGGGATCGATGAGCTTGAAATACTCTGAGGTTAGAAAACTGTAGTTGATTGACAGCAATTGCACCGGCGGTTGAATTTTTGAAGGGTCGGGCTGATCCGTATCCTCTTTGTCCAGGTTGTTGGCTTTGATAATTTTATCCAGGGCTTTGTCTTTCGCCCTGAAATCATTCATGACAGAAGCTTTGCGATAATCTTCGATCGCCCATTGTGTGACCATGTTGCGCAGGGATTGACGGTCCATCCCCCGGACCGGGCCGAAACACCGGGTGCAATTGTGCACATCACGATAAGCCTGCATTAGTGAAATATCATGAACTTTCATGAGCATCTTGACAACATCGCGCTCAATACCGTTCTGGTTGATCAGCATGGAATACGCCGATTCCCAGCGCTGACGGACCTGTTCATCATGCCCGGAAAGTTTATTGTCATCCGACAGGTAGTAAAGCCTGATCTTCTCAAGAGTTGTATCCGAAACTAATCTATTCATAGATCATTGGCTTTAGCGTTTTCAATGAGTTTCATGGCGAAAGTTTGGGCCGGTGACGAACCATTTTGTGCCAGGTCAAATATTCCTTTGCGAATTTCGGCTTCACGCTTTAATCTTCCGCGCTGGAATGCCCTGAAGGCAGGGTTATCCTGCTCTTCCAAAACAGCGTGCAATTGCACCGGGTCCACCTCCAGGATAACTGCAATTTCTTCCTTTGTAAACATCAGCGAAGCATAGTTTTCCACTTCGGTGATGAAGGATTCATTTTGATCGATCAAGGGCGCTTGTATTTGAGAGTTCTTTTAAAATCCAGTCCCGGTGAAAAGCTGCAACAGTTTTATCGCAGCACAGAACACCGGCTTCAATGCGGGGGTTCCGCGTATAGTTTGCCGATCCTACCACGCTGATCCCCCAGTTGTCGTTTTCTATGACTGTGACCTTGGCATGGCACTTGGCAGCTTTGATATCGGTTGTGATCTTTTGCAGGAACTGTAGCTCGGCAGGTTTACGGATTCCGTTTCGGTAATCAAAGATGCCTTTGAGCTCAAGGATTAAGCCATGTTCAATGAACTGATACAACTGGCGGATGGCATACTCAGAGATTGCCCAGGTGGTAAAATATACCCTTGCCGGGCCGGTTTGTTCCAGGAGAAAGAAAAGCAGGTCATGGGTTGACCAATCACCCAGGGATGCATAATGCACCGACTGGCCATCGATAACCTGTCCAAAGACCTGGTGAAGCTTCTCATTGGCTTTACCGATGGTCAAAAGATTTGAGCCTGTAAAAGGAATTGAACCGGATTTTGGTCTGTCCGGTTTTTTCTTCGCCAGATCTTCGGTGGAAAACAGGCTCATTTATTTAACCTTTCCGTTATTTCATCCAGTTCCAGTTGGAATTTATCCAACAACTCCTGGTTTCTGGGCAATGTTTTGAGTTTCTTTGAATCCGCCACCAGGCGTTTGTACCGGGCGATATAGGTACGAACATTATTTTGCCGGATGATCAGCTCAGCTTCACCCATTTCAGAAACCTTCTTGGGTTCATCATTGACCGGCTCCGGGGGGATCACACCATTTGTCTCATAATGGGCGATCCTTTCAGTGATCTCCTTGAGCTGCTCATCAATGTCCAGTATTCGAAAAGCAATTTCTTTTCGGTCCTGGATTTCCCGGTATGGAAGGACAGCATGAAGGTTATCGAGCATTTTATAGCACATTTTCTGCTCCGATCGAAGTCTGTCTATAGTGGTAGCCTCCGGTGGCAATGGCTGCTCTGGTTTTGAAGTTACCGGCATTGCCTGAGGTTTCACCAAAGCAGTAATTTTCTCGCAAGCCGATAAATGGTTGGCAATTTTGCTCAGTTCATACGAAAGGGTTAAACGATTTTTCACCGTTGCTCCCCCAATACGCAGCAGCCTGCCGATTTTAGTGTTGTGGGTGTAGCGTTCAAATAGGGCAAGACCGGCCAAGTAGTCCTGGTCAGCCTTCATCCAAAAAAGAATTTCATGATCCATACAGCAAAAATATCGCTGCAATTGTAATATAAAAAGGACATAAAAAGCTTAAATAAAAAATGTACTCCTAATTTATCTACTAATTATCAATTGATCCGTCTATTATCAATTATGAGATTTATTCAATAACACAGGTAAAAATTTCACAATGTTGATTTAATTGAGTAAATATTATACAAAATCTTCTTTGTGGTAGGATGGTCAATTCCAAATTTGCTAATATAAATTTTTGCAGCACTTTGAAAATAACTTAAAGCCTCGACATTATTCCCCAGTTTGGAAAAAATTGCTCCGAGATTATTGTAATCTGTAGCTGTTTTGTCATGATCCCCTCCAAATAATTCCAAATCAATTTTTAAGGCCTTAGAAAAATATTCTTGAGCTTTATCTAGCAAATTCAAATTCATATAAGTCACTCCAATATTCGTATAGTTATTTGCAATCTCAAAATGCAATTCATTGTACATTGAAAGATTGATATTAAGTGCTTTAGTATAATATTCAAGAGCCTGAGAATATTCACATTTTGAGTTGTAAGCTATTCCAAGATTATTTAAAACAGAACTAACATTTGTGTTAGTCTGGCCCAAAACCTTCAAATAGATGTCAAGGGCTTTTTTGCTATATTCAATTGATTTATCAAATTCATCCAAACCAATATAAGTTTCTCCTAAACCAAGGTAATTATGACCAATTTCGAGATCATTCTCGTTTAAAAGAGCCAAATTTATTTCCAGTGCTTTTGTGTATAAGTCAATTGATAAACTGAAATATCCAATGTGATAATAAGAGCCCGCTAAATTGTTATATCGATTTGCAACCTTTTGGTTTTTTTCACCAGAATTTTTAATATCAATACCTATTGCCTTCAAATAATATTCAATGGCTTTTTGATAGTTTCCTATATTATTATATATTATACCTAAGTTATTATATCTTATTGCAATATTGGGATGTGATTCTCCAAATATTTTATAATCAATTCTTAAAGCCAGCATTAAGCAGTCAATTGCTTTAGCGAACTTTGACAATCCATTATAGTTCAATCCCAAGTTGTTATATACTATTGCAATAAAACTAATGTTATCTGGGTTAACTGTATTCTCAAGTTTGATAACTTTTTCAAAATATTCAATCGCTTCTTGATCCTTCCCCAAAATACTATTAATCAAACCAACCTTAAAAAGATAATCAACATTTTCGGGTGAAATACTAACTGCCTTTAAATAATATTTAATTGCTTCTTGATAATTAAATTGCAATTCAAATAATTGTGCCAACTGGAAAGAATCACGAGATGTTGCTGTTTCATAATTTTCGATTAAAGTCTTATAAATATTTTCAGCAGTCTGAAAATTTCCATTTATTATTGATTTTTCTATCTCTTTTTTTATCGGGTTTTGCTCAATATCAGAACTAATTTGATCCAACAACTTATTATAATTGTTTTCTAATTCTATAATTGCAGATTCAAATTTAATAACGGATGTGTTTTTATATTGTCTTTCATGTTCATATTTCATTTGTGTTAATATCTCGACTGAAAATGTTGGATCACAGTCTATTAATTTATGATGATTTGGACATAATAAAAACAAATTCTGAAAACCTCTTCGAGATTCATCATTTGATGAGTCATTATATCTTGGACCTGATTTACTTACTGCCTCAATATGGCATATTTCACCAGTAATGAATCCATTATCATTTATTATTCTTTCAAAGCATTTGGTGCCGTTAAAATTGAATGCACATTGATTGCCTGAATATGCAAACAGTTTTTTTATTGTGCTTAGATAGAATGATTGTCGTGACATTTAGCAATAATTAAGTGAAGGATTAGGCGACACTAAGTGAAAGTATGTATAGTTAATGGATTGTAAAAGGTACATAAATAGTATTTGCAAACAACATGTAAAAATAATACAATATCACTAATATTAGGCTAGATAAAAAAGCCCGCCAGATCACTCCGGCAGGCTTTCAACTAACCCACTTATGAAAACAACTACGAAAACTTCATTGATTAAATTACAGGCGGATTGGGATCCATTACCAGTAAGCCTTCGTAAAAGGCCATTGGTGAACCCTGTTTGCATAGGAATCCGAACTTATGGCCCTTATCCTTGTCGATCTCCTCGCCCCAGGTCGTTTCGATGGTCTCAAGGTGTACCAGGTTGCAGGGTTCACCGATCAGGTAACGTTTGCTTGAGGCGCAGTTCTGAATGATCACGATCCCTTTGAAGTCGATCCCGAAATTCTGAATCCATTTCTGAACAGCCTTTTCAATTCCCGGGTAGAAGCCTTCCAAACCGATCTCATATCCACCGCAGTCCTGATTGGAACCCTTCAGCTTCTTCTGTGACGGTTTGATCGTTCCCTGTGTCATATAGAAGCTGTGCATGAATTTGCCGGTCTTCATCGCAATGTCAGCGGCTATGGTCACGCCATCGGTATCCCTTTGCGGGAAAGTATCCCAATCGATATCCGCTTCCTGGATCAGGATGATCTCGGATTTTATTCCGCCGCCACCTCCGGCATTTCTCACGGTGGGTTTTGCAAGATCAAATAATGCTATGGTCATGATTTTGTGTTTTTAATGATTAAGCTGCAGGAACGTAAGCGAAAACAGCTTCTTCAATACCGAAGCCCACTGATTCGTACCAGTCGGCAAAAACCTTGATCTGACGATCAACGCTTTCGATAGAAATATTGGAGGCGCCATTGTTGCGGTTCATCAACCGGATGAAGTTTTCCTTGGGAGTGGTGAAGATGAGGTTTTCTCCGGCCATGGATGGCAGCGGAGTCAGTGTAAGGTTGGTTCCTTCCAGCATGGTTGTCATGCCATCGTAATTCGTGTCGGTACCATGAAGGTCGCGACGTTTTTTGTGATACGCTGCAAACCATTTACGCGACAGGAAGATGTTCATCGCCATATCCTTGTACAAATCGCCCACCTGGTCACCGAACGACTCCAGTTGATCAAACACATTGTCAACGGTGAGCGCATCCAGGGTAATGAAATTCATGTTTGATCCCCCAGCAGTGTGCTTGTTCTTCAAAATAGTGACAAAGCCGTCCATCGAAAGGCCCAGCGCCTGAGCGGTGCCTTCGACCGGGGGAACATAATGTCCCTTGCCGATGAGCGCCAGTTCGCGGTTATCCATCACCTTTGGCATGATCAGTTGTTCGATGATATAGCGGGTGATCGGCCATACCTTACGATCGATCGACTCATCGCCCATGAAACCGAGCCATGAATCCATGATCTCATCGGGGTAGAATGAAAGGTCGATCTTGTGACGACGCTGCAAAATCTCAACGGGAGTGAATGCAGCTTTTCCTTTCGGGGTCCAGCCTTCCTGGAATCCCTGAACGAGATCGGAGATCACGGCCTTTGATGCGCGGTAAACCAAATCCTGTGACTGTTTGGTGGTCATGAAGGTTTCGGAGTAGGTGGGCTGGGTCAAAAGCCGCAGAATATCTTTCTGGTTCGTTCCTACGTACGTCCCGAATGCGGCTTTAAGTTGGGCTAATGAAATTGTTTCGGCCATTGATACAAATATTAAGTGTTAAAATTATGAGCAGAATTCATCTGCGATTTTATCGTGTGCATACACAGGTTCATCGGCGATGCTTTCAATTTTGTCTGCATCTTTTGCAGCACCGATTGGAATGGCAGCATCCTCCGACTGTAATGCCAGAAGCGTTGCTTTGGTGTCGGCATGGCTTTGCTGTTCGTCGGAAAGAAGAGTTTCCAATTCCTGGTTACGGGTAGTAACGTTTCCGAGTTCATCGTTTAGCTGCTGGACCCGTTCCGTTGTCAATTCCTGCGCTTCAAGATCTGCGGGGTCCATTTTGAAAAAGCCTTGAATGGCTTTCCATGTGTTGTTTATTTTCATCGGTTCTGAATTTTTGGTTTCATTTTGAATTGAAAGTTCTGTGATCACCGGTGATAAAGCAGCTGCCACTTTGATCGCATACTCCAGCGATCCGATCTCATCGATGAGTCCCAGGGCAATTGCATCTGGAGCGAAGTACATCTTGCCGGTCAGGGTGGAATCATCCACTGCAGGCCGGTTGGATTTGATAGTGGATAAGAATTTACTGTTGATCACATCCAGTACATTTTTCTGGTATGGTTCATAGTTGCCATCCAGCACCTGGTTAACGTCTGCATTCTTATCAATCGAAAGACTGGCATAGACTTCATGGAACTTGACTCCCTGTGCTTCCAGGGCCGGCTGAAGGTCTTCCACCATCAGCATGGTTCCGATTGACCCGATGCGATCAAGGTCAGAGCTGGCGATGATCTTTGATGCCCCGGAAATGATCCAGTAGGCGGCGCTTGCCGCCATACCTTCTATATATGCCACAACCGGTGTTGCGGAATTACAAATTGCCTCAGCCAACAGATCGGTGCCGGTCACCTGGCCACCGGGGCTGTCCACAACCAGGAGAATACTTTTGATGTTCGGATTCTGATTGGCCGATTTTACATCGGAAAGGATCGACTGCGACCCTCTGGGTCCGCAGGGCTGATCGTATTTTAGGATTTCCGAGCGGATAGGAATAACAGCAACAGAACCATTTGGGATGTTGGTATCGGCAAATCCGATTCTTTGGGTTTTATCCCCTACCCCGCTGATCACATACGAGCGATTTCTTTCCCTGGCCAATGAGTGATCACCTGAGGAAAAACTTACACCTTTCAGCATCGCAAGGATGATCGAGGCATAAGCGTTTGACCTTTCCTTTGAGATCAGCCAGGCATTTGAAAGAATTTCTGCTAAGATGGGATTCATTGTACCCTTTTTATGAGGATACAATATTATAATGGTATGACGGCCAAATAAAGGACTGAAAATTAAAAGGGATTAATCCTGGGGGGTCTCATCATCCGGGATGATACCATTTGCTGGCAACAGGAATCCTGCAGGTTTGGTAAACTCTCCGGCAAACAACAACTCATAACCGTTGAATGTTTCCATGGCAGCGGGTTTCATTAGTTTACTGGTCAGTTTCATCGGGCTTTCCATGGTACCAAAAATGCGGATCGTGCCATTTTTGTCTGTCAAGTTTATGATCAGACAACGACCGGTCATCCGAAATAATTCGGATTCAACCGGGGCACGGTCTTTTGGAACGAGCATCTTCAATTTATAAAGGTATTTTGTTCCCGCGGGAGAATCCTGCTGCTCGGACTCTAGCTGAATCGTCTCCGGGGTGCCGTATATGGAATTCCAGGACCCTCCGATTTTCGGGATAACCGAGCAGTAAAGGTTCAAATCATTAAAGGAAAAAACCGAAACATCTTCCCGGAAGATCCAAGCGACAGATCTGATCCCCCCGATATTGATTCCTGAATGTCTTGAAATATTTGCCATATTAGTTTAATGAGACATAAATGCCATAAAATCCAGGGGACAATCCAGGGACAGAAAGTGGGAAACTTTTTTCTTCTTTTTTTCTTTTCCGTTTGCGGTAATAATCCTTCTTGAGCATCTCATAGTTGATATGGTTCATGGCAAATTCATAATCAGCGCAGAACTGCAAGATCGCCTTTTTGAACGAGCCGCAGTAGCGGACCTTGTCATTCATGTAGTTGAAGAAAAGCTGCTTGAAATACCACTCCAGGTACTTTTCCAGCATCTCCTGGTTTACCGGGGAAATCCAGACATCACCACGGATATCTATATCCCTGGTGAATGGCAGGGTGAAGGTAATGAATTCTTCCCCCTTAGGCATGAACGGTGGTATTCCCGCAGGGCGCTTCTCCAGCAAAGGCATGAGAATGACCCCAAGGATGTTTCGCTTGGATACATGGCTTCTGTTCAGCTCGCTTCTGAGGTACTCCTGTAAGTAAGGCTTGAGCTTTATCGTTAAAGTTGGTCTTTCTTCGTCTTTCATGGAGCAAATGTAATTTTCATTCATATGGAAATAAAGGTCAAAAAGCCGGAGAATTTATTACTGCATGGGATTCATCTTTTACAAAAACACGCTTACTTTCAAGATGTGGTTTCAAGATTGCAGAAGTGAGATTCATCGACACTTCGCAAATCTGATAAAAGAAGGCATTATCTACCCACTGGATCAGGAACTTTAAACCAATATTTCGCTTGCCTTTTGTAATAAAATCATCAATGGTTGCCAGGCGATAGCCGTCCGGCAAATTGTCATAGCCTTGAAATCCGCTTGGACTGGAAACAACAGATGCATTTTTCATATTGAGGGGTTTGTCGTCAATTTTCCAGAAAAAAAAAAAAAAAAAAACGATAATTTGAAATGAATACCCCGACCAACAGACCAACGCGACCAACAGTGACCAACACTGACCAACAGCGACCAACACTATTTTACTACATAATATAATATAAATCAATAATATAATATAGTGTAGGTAGCGTTGGCCGGTAAATGAGCGAAATATTTCAAAAAGTTGCATTTTATTTTATTTTTCAATTATCATGTCAGAATGGCGGTTCCGGTTCCTCTGCAAAGAGATCAGGGGGCGATTCCTCAATCTTCTTTGGAGCTGATTTCTCTGATTCTGTTTTGGCAGAGCTGAAAGTATCTTTGATGGTGCGATCCAGGTTTACATTGAGCCAGTCATCACCATACCGGAAAACATAAGCAGAAGTATTTGTCGTTTCAAAACGGTGTGCCTGGACTGTACCGACATAAGACTTATGGTTTTTCAGATAATGCAGGATCGAGACAAGCTCGACACCATTCTTCCCGGTCTGCTGGCGATGCTTTTCCATATACATCGGATGAATGGTGGAGAATCTGATAAATAACAAAGTATTGTTGGGTGGTGCAAATGGATGATTTTGTTCTTTATCATCCTTGTCTTTATACTTCAGCGATGGAGTATCTTTAATGTTGAAGTCAATTCCGGCTTTAACGTCACCTTTATCAATCAGATATTCAACAGTCTTCCAGAAACCGGCAATTGATTCGCTGCTGGAGATCTGCTTTGATAAATTTGTGATATCACGCTTGGCAAATGCAAAAATATCCTCAAACTTGAAGCTTAATGATAAAGGTGATTCGCTTTCAAGAATGATCTTGACCGGTGTCAGGATCAGGCAATAATTACGAAGTAATCTTTCATTAAATGGAAGTTGTTCTTCCATAAGTTTTGCCTTCATTTCGTCAAACAATGTGGCAAAGGCAACAGCAAATTGCGCTTCCATCAATGGCCTGAAATCAAGGATATCACAAAGCAAGGAGCTGATGCCTTTTTCTTCAATCTTTTTGAGTTTATCGAATTCATCCATTTCAAATTTGCTGAATGCTCTTTTGGCAAAATAGAGCGTGCATGAACGAGTGAAAAGCGCATTATCGTCCAGGATCGGCAGGTACTGGCTTGAAATAACAAATGAAGAATTGATCTGGTCGGTCGTGGTGCGGGTGTCCTGTGTCATTTTGCCTTTTTCATGACCGATGCCATCAAAAGCGGCTTTCAACAATTGAAAGCGCCTTGGATCAATTTCATTGTTATATTCATCGCACCAGAGTATTGCGTTTCTGCTTCGGGCAGCTCTGCGTGAAAGGCCGACATGCGTTCCGGATGTAAGATTGAAGGCTGGTTGATTATGAAAAAAGAGGTTTGAGAGTGACCAGGCCAATTGACTTTTACCGGACTGGACTTCTCCAAACAAAAACAAGTGCGGAAAGCATTTGTATTTTTCATAAATCAGATCCCGGAAGCAGGTGGCAATTGCATAGGATATACCCATCATGGAGTTTTTCCCGTAGACATTGGACATGATCATGGTCCATTCACCAAAAGATATCGGTGATTGATTGTAAATGAAATACCGGTCGTTCTGGTAATCATCGGCATCATCCATTACGTCGGCATATACCACTGAGAAGGCCGGGGAGAAATACTTTTTGTCTTTATGGGAGGTAATGCCAAGATCGTCCACCGGTTGCCAAACGCCATTGTAAATGCCGTTGGCGAAAGCATAAAAACCCTCTCTTCTCCAGCCTAAAGTTTTCAATTCTTTGCACTCGGGAAAATCAGCGGATATGAACTGGAGGATCTTCTGAAAATTTGATTTAACGCCTGTCCACATGAAATTCCCTTCTGAATAGCAGTATGCGGCAAATTGCTCCATACTGATAAAATTCTTCGAAGGGATATCAACGATTTTGGAATATCCTTTATCATTGGTGATCTCCACCAGGCGTTTATTATCAATTTTTGAATAGATATGGAATAAGGGTTTGATAATAAAATTTGAACCTTTAACGGGCAAACCATCTTTGGTATAAAACCAATAAGAGTTGTTGCGTACAAACCAGCCTAAATTTTCATCATCATCTTCATCATCCTGGTTCTTCCTCCTTGTGGGTGTAGGTCTTTTAGCTTCATCGGACAGTTTTTTGAAAGTGTCCGTGAATATCTTTTTGGCTATTTTGAATTTCTTCGAAACGTATTTGAAGAACAGATCAGCCGAAGCGGGATCCTTCAGTTCAATGAAATTCTGGCAGATTATGGAAATAGCATCGGATTGCTGAAAGATATTGTCACCGGCATCCTTAAGCAAGATTTCAGCTTCGGCGCAAATCTTTTCTTTTGCACCGGCATCTGATTCGATCAGATCGAGACCTTCCGGGAGTTCGCTCATCGGGATATCCTTTCCAATAATTCGGGGGCGATACTGAAAAGTTCAGTGACCATTGCAACAATTTCCGTGAAATTGCCATTGATCTTTGCCTGTGCCAAGGACCTGATGGCCATATTAATATCCTTCTCCTTCGCCAGCGCCCATCGCATATAAGAATTCTCCTGTTTGAGCTGATCCCTTTCCCTGATCATCGGCTCCATGTCCATCATGAAAGCGTATGAATGTTTTGCGATATCAAGCTGTCTTTTCCAGAATTTCCAGGTTTCAGTCTCACCGGATTTTGCTTTGGCTTTATCAAGCAGCGCAGTAATCTCAGCAATGGAGTCCAATTGCATACCAATTGCTCCTCCATAGATGGTGTTCCTGTCTACTTCCATCATAAATATCTACTTGGAATCCGGGATGACTGATTTGATTCTTTAATGGAGGAATATAGAATGTCAGTCATTGGAATAGGTTTCTGCTCTAATGGCAATTTGTAATTCTTTGATTCGATCATAATATTTATCGGCTGATGAATCGTCAAAACATAGTCCTGGCAATGGGTCATGATGTTGAACTTCAACAAGGCGTCCATAAAAGCCTAACGATTCGCTAAGATTAGCCAGGGCGATATCAATCAATGCGAGATCGGGCTTGGACATATTTGAGAATGTCTTCATGTTTTTACTTTCGGCATCATGCCACCTTCCTCAATCAGTTGCCTTGTCTTTACTACATCAACCAGGTAATGTTTTCTGCTTTTAGTGACTGCCAAAACCGAAACAGGGATCGTTCCGGCATCTGCCAGAACCCTGATTCGTGATTGAGGTATGCCAAGCGTTTTAGATGCTTCAGGGATCTTCTGCCATCTTTTAGGAGCAGTTATTTCAAGCGCGAGTCGTATACTCCTGAGTTCTTTTAAGATCATTTCTTCGTTATTCATAAAATTTGAATATTTAATTTTCGGCAAATGTATTTATTATTTATAAATCCTATTGCAAATTACTAAATTATTCAAAAAATAGTTATATTACACTGATTATCTGATTTATAAATATTATTACTAAATTAAATAGCATTAAATAATAATAATTACTTGACTTATCACATCAAATAGTTTACATTTGCGAAATAAATTAACATCTGATTAATACTATTAAGCAAAATGAAAGTCGATGGTAACAAGATCAAGACCCTGCTTACACAAATCGGGTCGACTCAAAAGGAACTTTCAAAGTATTGTAAGATTAACACTGCGACCGTCAGCAAGCTGATTAAGTCCGGGCACACCAGTGAAACCAATACGCGCTTAATCGCAAATTTCCTAAAAGTAAATTTAAATGAGATAGCGACCTTTGAAAATGGCGATCCTATTCCTGTTCCTTCAGAAAATGTGGTTTACGTCAAGGATCCGGAATGTGAAAAGCAGGTGCTTGAATTGATGGACAAGGTGAAGGATTTAAAAAAGATCATTGAATTGCAGGAACAACTAATTAAGGCAAATTCAATTCAATCGTAATCCATCAAAAACGGGATCATAGGTTCGAATCCTGATAATCCGAACCCTCAAATAACGCAAATCTGATACCTGGCGATAATGACACCTTGGAAACCATTGGTATATCTACAAAGTATTATAGTTGGTCGAGTCGCGCCGGGATCACAAATCACCTTCTAAAATCAGGGATGAAGCATGAAGCCAGTGTAAAATACTGGCTTTTTCTTTATCGTGAGTTCGATCATTCGCTTTCTCCCCACTGAATGGATATCACCCTCAATGACAAATGATCACCTTCCGGGTGAAGACCAATCCCCCTGATGACAATTTCACAAAATAAATGCCATCCGGGGCAAACCGGAGATCTATGGTTGCATCTGCCACCGTGAGATCAAAGGACCTGAAAATTTCCCCGCCGAGAACATTATAAACGGAGATGATCCTTATTTCCTGACTTGAAAAACCACTGGTCGTTACATTAAATTTCCCGGCAGTCGGATTCGGTGAGATGTTTAAGGACCCAACTTTTTTAAAGCTTTCAGGAATGGCACCTGATACGTCCACACATCCGCTGTCGGCCGTCTGGCTTACATCCGCAACAGGAACCATGATATGACTCAGGTTACCAGTATTCTGTGTTGTGAAAACAACCGGCTGAAGGTCTGCAACAAATGGGTTGACAACCGCACTCCTTGCCCCTCCGCACAGGACACCATTCCCAAGCGAGTCGGTCAGGATAATCCCGATTTGCGGAGAGAGGTAACCCTGTTCCATTTTAACGCCGATCAAAGGCCCGTTCCCGATCACGAGGTAACCATTGTCAAGGGATTCCACCACATCCATCGGGGCCATGAAAAGTTCCTGCTGCCATAGCGCATCCCCGGCGGAATCGACTTTCACCAGGCCACCCGCCATAAACTCAGAACCATATGTAAAAACAAAACCGTCATCGGAGGTCTGCCGAAGACGGGGCTTTGGGCCCAGGTTGGAATCCCAGAATACAGGATAGCTTTTGGCCCACAAAAAGTTGCCTGCAAAATCAGTCTTCATTAACACAAGTCCCTCATACCCGGCATTAAAATAACTCATGATTCCATCTGCAACGATCCTGACGTCATATCCGTTGGCAACATACAGTGGACCTGAAACCTGTCGTTTTGCCCATAACATTTCACCTGAGGCGTTCAGTTGCAGGAGGAACATTCCAATATCGGGGGGCGGTTGATTTTCATATAATCCGGTTACGACAAACCCCGAGTCAGGCGTTTGAGCTATTCCTGTCGCCATGTTTTCAAGGCTTCCACCGGTGAAGAGCTTACTCCATGCCAAATTTCCTGCCGAATCAAGCTTCATCACAAAGATCTTCGACATGTCGCAGTCCCCCGTAAGAATGAATCCATGGTCAAAGGTTTGTTTAACCGAATAGGCCTCCTCCTCCCCATAACCCAAATCAAAAGAGCGCGACCAAAGCGTATCCCCGTCCGTATTTATTTTCACACAAAAAACATCAGACAAACCTCCGGGATTACTTGTATATCCTGCCAGAATGAAGCAGGAATCATGCGTGGCCGCCAGCGATAAAAAACCGCTGTAGAGGTTGCCCATCGTTTTACTCCACACGACTGAACCATCAGGGTTTAATTTAATCACAAGTGCCTTTTCTCCACTCAGACCTCCAACCAGGTAATGATGATCCCATGTTTTTTCGACACAATGGGCATGCGCCATATTGATGACCTTGCTAAAGAGTGGTTGCTGTGCAAACAGGGATGATGATCCCTGGAAAAACAAAAAGCTGACGAACAAAATCCGGAACATCCTGTTTTTTTTAGTTCATATAATATCTTTTCAAAGATAATTTAAAATGTAGGGAAAAATCCATGTTACCTGAAAAATAGTGTTTACCTTATTCTGAAATTTATTATTTTTATTTGATCTAAACAAGAATTATTGATTATTTTTCGTACCTTTGCAAAAATAATCAGTTCAGATGGATTCACCTAAAAATCAAAGTGAAACATCAAACGCCTCCTGGATAAAAATCGTAACGAAGTACAACCGCCCTGATGCCCTAAAAAGCTGGTTGCAACTTTCCGTCAACTTTTTCCTCTATTCTCTTACCTGGTTTTTGATGTTTGAAAGCCTTTCCATATCCCGGTGGATAACGCTGGGACTTTCGCTGCCGGCTGCAGGCATGCTTGTGCGGCTGTTTATCATCTATCATGATTGCGGTCATGGTTCATTTTTCAAATCGGGAAGACTGAATGATTCCGTAGGGTTTATCATCGGCATACTTTCTTTTACCCCTTATTACAGTTGGTCGCGCAATCACTATATTCATCATGAAACTGCCGGGAATCTTGATAAGCGTGGCATCGGGGATGTATGGACGATGACTGTTTCAGAATACAAGGAAAGTTCAAAATGGAGAAGAACCATGTACCGGTTTTACCGTCATCCGGTGACCATGTTCGGGATCGGAGCCTTTTATGTCTTTTTGATCGGAAACCGTTTTACCAAAAAGGAGATGAATAAAAAGAGCAGGCTGGGCGTTTACGCCACCAACGCCGGACTATTGCTTTTTGCTGTTTCAATGAGCCTTTTAATAGGGATCAAGGCTTTTATCCTGATCCAATTTCCTATCATTCTGCTGGCGGGCATTTTTGGATTCTGGCTTTTTTATATTCAGCATCAGTTTGATAACACTTACTGGTCGCGCACCGAAACATGGAATTACCAGAAAACGGCACTGGAAGGCAGTTCATATTACAAACTCCCTCGGATCCTTCGATTTTTTTCCGGCAATATCGGATTCCATCACATTCATCATCTCAGTCCCATGATTCCCAATTACAAGCTGTCACGCTGTCATCGTGAGAATTCACTGTTCCAGGAGGTTAAACCAGTCACTTTATGGGCCAGTTTCAGGGCGCTCACTTTACGTTTGTGGGATGAAAAAGCAAATGTAATGATTGGATTCAGAAAACTTAGGCTTACCTGAGAAAATCACAAATCCGACATTTTTAGCTACAGTTACGAATCAACCATCAACACATGCTTATTTCCGATTGATATGCTCCCACTGAGAGGGTACTTTTGTTTATTCAGCCGGTGTAATATGCGCGATATCCAGTCCATTGAAATTCCCGAAATCAAAACTCCCACCATCACCATGGTGAGAAGAGAGGTTGATTTTTCACGGCTTAAACAATTAATACTGGAATTCGCCACCAGCATTGATTTCGATCTTTCCTATCAGAATTTCCTGCTCGAACTGGCAACCATAAATGATGTTTACAGCCCGCCCAAGGGCATTGCTTACATTTTAAGCATGGATAACAATACCATTGGATGCGTGGGTATTCAGATCCTTAACCCCAGTGTGAGTGTAGTGAAGCGGCTCTTTATCCGGTCTGATTTCAAGGCGCCTCACTTTGGGAAACAACTCCTGAAGGTGGCCATTGATTGGGCATCTCAAAAGGGGATGAGAAAATTACTCATGGATTCAGCCGATATCATGCATTGCATATCAAAATTATGCAAGGATGAAGGCTTCTTTGAAGTCGCCAACTTCAACAACGAAAATGTGAGCAATCAGAAATGCTACGAAATGAGATTAACCCCAAAACCTGTCAGAAACCTCCAGGCAGCCTCCTGATTTTTATAAGCGGACTGTGAGCCAGGTAATCCTGGTTATTTGATCACCACCAGCTTACGGACCATTAACTCCCGGTCAGTTTTAATAATGATGTGATATCCTCCCTTCGGTGTACCCGACAGATCGATTTGATATTCTTTCTCCCCTTTGAACTGTTTTTTCAGGATCACCTTCCCGGTCAAATCCTGGACCCTGACATCCAGTGTTCCGGTACCAAGGACGCCTGGCTGGATCATAAAAATGCCCTTGGTGGGATTGGGATAGATTACGAGTTCCTTGTTGGTAACTTCCTCGACCCCGATGCTTGACTTGGCCTGGATTACAGTCACCTTCTGCACAGGCAGACTGGCAACAGTAACCTGGATATTCGCGGTGCGAGCCTGGTTGGAGGTATTTACAGAATAATCAGCTACAATGGTCCCATTGCCAGAACCTGAGGCCGGAATCATACACCATGATGCATCACTCACAACGGTCCAGGATGTATTTGAAGTCACCTCAAAAGCGGTACTTCCCGCCGGCGATGTCACATTTTGGTTAAGTGGTGTGACTGCAAGTGAAGGCAATTCACCGGCCTGGGTTACGGTAACCATCTGTGGAACGACCCCCAGGGCAGAAACAGTAACATTGCAAGTCCGTGGATTCACAGAAGTGTTCACTTCATAGGTTGCATCGATGACTCCAATGCCCGAACCGGCCGGGGTAACCGTACACCATGATGCGTCACTGACAACGGTCCATAATGTATTTGAGGTTACGGTGAACTGGGTTGCACCAACCGGAGGTGTCACATTCTGGTTCAAAGGGGTAACGGAAAGCATGGGGGGGGCAGCTGCCTGTGTAACCGTAACAATTTGCGAAGGCACCCCGGTTCCAGAAACCGTGATCTGGGCAACACGGGTATTTACGGTCGTATTCTCCGCGTATACAGCCCAGATGGTATCACTGCCTGTACCGGAAGGTGTTACGGTGCACCATTCTGCATCGCTCTGTACAGTCCAATCTGTGTTGGATGATACCAGGAATGAGGTATCTCCTGCTATGGTTCCTACGCTCTGTTCGGGAGGTGATACAAAGAGAAATGGCGCAAGTGCAGTGTTAAACACTACACTCAAACCAGAGGCTGTTCCACCAACATTCACCCCGATGATCTTGTAACAATACGTTGTATCAGGAAGCAGGTCAGCAATATCTGCACTTACCTGATGGGTCGTTGTATCGGGATCCACCGCTACGACCGGGGTTGAATTGATCATGGTCATGGGTGTATGGCCATAAATAAAATGATATTCTGTAGCCAGGCCATTGGGATTAACCGTTCCGTTAAGCGTAGCGGAGGAATGGGTAACTGTGGATGGTTGCAGGGTGGCCACCATAGGGCCGATGTTAAATTTAAAGGAGGCTATTTTCGTTTTTCGGGTGCCGCCACTGCCGATGTATTGGGTTGTAAACCAGAATGTTTTATCATCAGTGGGGTCAACTGAAACCTGGGAATAATCACCCCAGCGGTTGACACCCGATTGTGAATTGGCACCTACATGAATGGTGTCTTCCGCAATATCAAGTATTCCCGAAGCGGCATCGTAGGCTTCGGAAGACTGACCACAATAAAAAATACTCGGATACATGGTCAGGCTTGAAACAGAATAACCAAGTCCGATTTCACGGCTTCCATTCAGCATAATGCTGCCCATCCACCGGCTGTGGATATCAGGAGCATAGGTACCCCACTGCCTGATCCCCCAATCTCCGGTGGTTTTCCGGAGCTCATACCAGCGAATGCCCCCATGATGAGCGCCATCGATGTTGATTGTATGGCAACAGACAATGGATTGGTACGATCCGAAATTCCTGTATTGCGGAACATTCATGATAACCTGGGGGATACCATCCACCCGCTGACTGGTTCCTTTTTGTTCAATGTTGTTCCAGTTATTCCCGAAACTGCTGTTGAAAGGCTGAACATTCAGCTGCTGGGTACGCACAAAGGAAGAATTGGAAGGAGTTGTCCAGTCAACCGTTAAATTATACAGCCACAATTGGTCCTGACCGCCACCCAATGCATCATCATTGAAGGCAATATACATACCCGGTGATCCTGCAGGAGCAAACTGGCCATCATTGTCGATCGGGGGGACACACATGAAACCATCAATTGAGGAAGGCCGCCATGCATTGTTAAATCCCATCATCTGAGCCGTCTCACCCAGCAACATTTTCTCACGCTGGAATACATAAATATCATTACCCGATGTATTGTTATCGCCCATGTAATAGCCGTCCTGCCAAACGCTGAATTTGGGGTAGTCGGGCATGGATGAAACCGGGAAGGAATACTTGTGCCAGGTTCCGGTCGGATCGTTCGTTGTGGAAACGGCCATCAGCATATAATCGGTCGATCCACTGATGGAGAATTCGGTGACCAGCCAGCGGTCGGCCTGTTCATCATACAAAATGATCGGGTCTCCGTCGTTGTAATTTGCCCCGGGGACACCTGAGAACAACTGATTCATATTGGTAGGACCGGCAAGTTTTACACCTGTTTTATCATAGATGGCATACACACAGTTAATGGTTTGCATAAAATGATTGGGTCCTGCAGTTCCATTGCAATCGGGAGGATAATAGGGAGAGGTCTGGCCATCAAAATTCACGAGTGGAGACTTATTTCCATTAGTTTTACCCATAAAGTTCTGGTATGCCTGATCAGCTCCCTTGGGCAAAGCAGTACCTGCATAAGGAAAAATACGGTTCTTAAGACTCTTATTCAAAGTCCGCTTAAGTCCTCTGAGTTCTAACTGACGAAATTCTTCGGCAGACATGGCGGGAATGTCGCGCAATGGTTTACTCAGTCCAAGATAGATCCCGTTTCTGACTTCGGTAGGATGGACGGGAACATTTTGGGCATGTATAGAGAAAAACAGAATGCAGAAAACTGCACAAAGAAGAAAGTTTAGATGTTTCATGTGATTTCGGTTGTTTATTTTACAAAATTAGTACATTTTTTCAGACACATGAATTTTTCAAAATCAATTTATGATTAATCCGGATTCCGATGAAACGCGAAGGGAAAGAATGGAAACGGATTGCCTGGCAGCAGGCGCTTGAAGAGATCGGTTCCAAAATCAAATCGATACGCTGAGCGGCATGGCCCTGTTAACTGGAATCAGGGTCACCATCACCAAAGCTGAAGGCAGGCAGAACAAAGGGAGTTGGAGCGGAATATGAGAAAAATTTGAATTTTATCCGAATCCTTATAAATTTGCGCAACTTTAAAAATACAAATATGAAAATCATAAAGGATTTTAAGGAATTTGCCATGAGAGGCAATGTGATAGACCTGGCAGTCGGGATCATTATCGGTGCCGCGTTCGGTAAGATCATTTCCTCCGTGGTGAATGACATCATCATGCCCCCTATCGGACTCCTTGTCGGAGGCATTGATTTCAAGGACATTGCGGTTACCATGAAAAACGCTGTCGTTGATCCTGCCACCGGGAAAATCCTCAAAGAGGCTGTAACACTCAAAGTCGGGAATTTCATCCAGACAGTGGTTGATTTCCTCATTGTTGCATTCGCCATCTTTATGATGATCAAGGGAATATCAAACCTAAACCGAAAAAAGGCTGAGGAAGCTCCCGCTGCTCCTCCCGCGCCCACAAAAGACCAGGAACTGCTCACCGAGATCCGTGATCTTCTGAAAAAATAATTCTATTAAAAACGTTAAAACAACTGATGATGAAGCAGTTAACACTATTTCTTATACTCTTTTTCCTGTCGTGTTCCCTTTCAGCACAGGATATCCAAAAAGTTGCCAAAGCAAAGACTGAAGTTCTGTCAGACGTTCCTGCTGACACGGCGCCCAGGCACTGGCTGATCAGGGGAAGCGGATCGATCGCATTTACACAGGCCTCCTTTTCGAACTGGACATCGGGGGGACAGAATTCGATCGGGCTCACGACATACCTTAACTTTAAGGCAAATTACCGGAAGAGGAAACATGTTTGGGCCAACACCGTGGACCTGGGTTATGGATTCAATCTCCAGGGGAAAGGAAGCACTGCAGTTTTCAACAAGACCAACGACAAGATTGAACTTACAACGGCCTATGGTTTTGAATTGCATAAGAACAGGAAATGGTACCTGACGGTGCTTGCTAATTTCAGGAGCCAGTTTGCACCCGGATATAATTACCCCGATGACAGCACTGTCATCTCAAAATTCCTGGCTCCCGGTTACCTGATCGCTGGTCTGGGAATCACCTATTCACCGGCAAACTGGTTTTATCTCTACCTGTCGCCTGCATCCGGACGCTTCACTTTTGTCAATGACTCCGCGTTATCCGCTGCAGGGGCATTCGGTGTTGATAAGGGGAAAAAACTCCGGAAGGAACTTGGAGCCTACCTGCGTACTGATTTGAACAAGGACCTGGCAAAAAACATCAACCTCTCCACTACCCTCGAACTTTTCACCGATTATTTTTATAACTTTGGAAGCATCGATATAAACTGGAGTTTTCTTCTCAGCATGAAGGTGAACAAATGGCTGGCAGCCTCAATTCAAACGCAGATGATCTACGATGATGACATCATGATTCAAACTGATCCGACCGAGCCTGCCGGTCCCCGGACCCAGTTCAAGGAATTGTTTGGCATTGGATTAACCTATAATTTAAATTAAAATGGCGCACCACGAAGACCATAATGAACATCTGACGCATGAACAGTTAAAGTTCAGGGAACACACAGAACGGGCCGCAAACTTTATTAAAATAGACCTATTCAGGTCAGCGCGTGAAGAATTCAAGGCTGCGCTGCAGTATAAACCCGGCGATCAGGAGTGCCTGTCAAAGATTGACCTGATGAACGAACACATAAGCCGTGACAGGAAAACGATTCTCATAGTAGTACCGTTCGTTATTATCGTTATCGTGGCAATCGCCCTGCTGGTTTAAGATTCTTTAAAGCCGGAGAACAATTCCGTCATCGTGGCGGCGATGGTCACTTTATCAAAAGGTTTGGGTATATAGCCGTTAAACCCGATATTGGTGAACCTTTCATGATCGCCGATTGATGCATATCCTGTAACAGCGAGAATAGGGGTATCCCGATATTCAGGTCTTTTCCTGATTTCGAGCATCGCCTGAATACCATCCATGCCAGGCCCGAGGTTGATGTCCATCAGTATGGCATCAAATTTCCGTTCCCTGGTTAGTTCGATCGCTGACTTTGCATCCAGGGTCGTGTAAATATTGCAGTATCTCCGGATATAAATCATCAATAACTGGATATTCACCAGGTTATCTTCAACGATGAGGACATTGGGAAGTTTTTTACCACCGCGGGAATTTATTTTCGGTGTCAGAATATCCTTACGGCTTATAGCATTTTCAGGTTTCGTTATCGCTGCCGGGACAAGTAAAACCCTGAATTCAGATCCTTCATTCACCGTGCTGGTCAGTGTTATCTCTCCCTGCATGAGATCCACAATCCGCTTACAGATGGTGAGTCCGAGCCCGCTGCCTTCAAATTGACGGCCGTACCCTTCGCTCACCTGCCTGAAGGCATCAAAAATCATCTGGAAATGTTCTTTTGGGATCCCAATACCGGTATCCTTCACGATCAGGGAGACCATCGGCTTTTCATCATCAGGGACAAGGGCTGCTGTGATGGTGATGCGCCCTGTATCGGTAAATTTAACTGCATTGTCAACCAGCCCTTTGACAAGGTGCTGGAAGAGATGGTCGTCACCCAGGATAACCAGGTCGTCCGGAATATTGATATCCATCTCCAGCTGTTTTCTCTTGATGGTTTGTTCATAATTCCTGACTACCTTCCTGACGGTTTTACCGAGCAAGACCGGCTGGAATTTCTGTGAAACTTTATCCGACTCAAGGTATGACAAGTCCATGATCGCATCCAGCGTATCCATCAAACGGCGACCGGAGATCAGTATATTTTCCGCTTTTCCCCTCGATTCGGGATCTCTGAGCTCTGACATAAGGATCTCGGCAAATCCAAGAATCCCGTTCATGGGCGTACGGAGTTCATGATTCATGTTTGCCAGCAAGGCGGAGGTCAGTTTGTTTGAAACCTCAGCTTTCTGTTTGGCCTCAACAAGCTCCTGCTGCATTTTTTTACGGTAAATCGAAAGGGCGATTTGTTCCGAAACAAAAAGAAGGATATCCTTTTCATGGTCCCCGTAGCTGATCTTAGGGGTATAACTCTGAATGACCAGGGCGCCAACCGTCTCTTTCTCAATTTTCAAAGGAACGCCAAGCCAGTCATTGGCTGAAACTTCGCCAGGATCAACGAGGCCGCGGTCAATAAAATTTTGCGTATCTTCAGGCTTTGCAAGCAAAGGTTTCCCGGTCCGTAACACATATTCGATAAGCCCTGTCGCCATAGAATGAGGCGGTGGTTGAAGATTTTTTTCATCCACAAAGTAAGGGAAGGTGATCATGTGGCTTTCCGGATCAACCAGCGCGATAAAGAGGTTCCTGGCATCGATGAGTTCGCCGATCACCACGTGGATGGATGCATACAAATCGCTCAGGTCGCGGGAGATGAGCGCCAGTTCAGAAATCCTGTAAACGGCGTTCTTAGCTTTCTCCAGGTGAACGACCTCTGAGATATCTTTATTTATGGTTATGATTCCAAGCAGGTTACCCGCATCATCATGAAGGTATGATGTTGAGGATAAAAGATAAATGGTTGAACCGTCCTTTTTTTTATGGATCACCTCCCCTTTCCAGGCTCCTGTTTTTTCAAGTTCTATAAAGATCGATTCCCGGTCATTTCCCGGGAAACCCACGCGCAGGGAGCCGCCTCCGAATTTTCCGACAACCTCCTCCGCCTTCCACCCATAGATCTGCTCAGCTCCGTGGTTCCAGCTTTGAATCATCATATCCTTATCAAAGGTGATAATGGCATCATTCACCCCCTCAAGCAGCGCATCCATGAAGTGGATCCGTTCCTCGGCCTTGTTGGTTTTCAGCTGGAGCTGAAGCTGCTGCCTGAAATACTGCAGCTGCTGATTCTTCCACAACAGGATCAGGCTGATAAAAACGATGAAAAGAAAGACAAAAACGTAAACAAGCATACAGACCGCTTTATATACAAATATTGAAATTTGCGCAGATCAAAGTTTTTACAATTCAACATTTCAAAGATAAGAAAACAATTTTGGCTAAACAATGCAGAAACCTTGATAAATTGTTAAATTTGTCATTACTGTCAGTAATTGCTATCATGGCCCATGAAAGATAAAAGAATAAAGCAGCTCGCCCTGGTTCGGAACGATCCCTGGCTGGAACCGGTAACGGATGAAATTAATGCGCGCTACGAACGCTATCAGGATACCCTGAAGGAAATTGAGCAGAACTGGGGAAGCCTGAACGAATTTGCCAATGCCTATCAATACTATGGATTTCATTACAACCGGCAAAAGAAAGGCTGGTACTACCGTGAATGGGTGCCCAAAGCCCAGGATGTTTATCTTTTTGGCGATTTCAACGACTGGCAGAGATATTCCCACCGGCTGACGCCAAACAAATATGGTCAATGGGAGATTTTTCTTCCCGATGAGCAATTCAAGGACCGGTTTACCCATCAAAGCAGGGTGAAAATCATGGTTCATTCTGATGCTGGCTGGCATGAAAAAATCCCCGCATACATTCACCGGGTTGTTCAGGATGTGGCTTCCCTCGATTTCTCGGGTCAGCACTGGGCCCCTCCCAACCCATTCGATTGGGAAGGCGACCGCTTTGACATCCGCCAGTTGAACGAACTGCTGATTTATGAATGCCATGTAGGAATGGCTCAGGAACGGGAGGCAGTTGGCACCTTTGCTGAATTTGCCGATTACATCATCCCTTACATAAAAAATTCAGGGTACAATACCATTCAGCTGATGGCGATTGCCGAACACCCCTATTACGGTTCATTCGGCTACCATGTCACCAATTTTTTCGCTGTTTCATCACGCTTCGGGACCCCGGAAGAGTTAAAGTACCTGATCCACAAAGCCCATGAACAGGGATTAGCCGTTCTTATGGATGTTGTTCATTCCCATTCGGCCAAGAATACCCACGAAGGTTTGAACCAGTTCAACGGCAGGGACGACCAGTACTTTCATTCCGGCGAACGGGGAAACCATCCGCATTGGGATTCCAAATGTTTCAATTATGGAAAACGGGAGGTTTTACAATTCCTGTTATCCAATCTTAAATACTGGCTGCGCGAATTTCATTTCGACGGTTTTCGTTTCGACGGGGTCACCTCCATGATGTATTTTGACCATGGCTACCGTGAAGTATGGGATCTCGACGGATATTTCAAGGATGGTGTAGAATGGGATGCGCTCATCTATCTCCAACTCGCCAACACCTTGATCCACAAAGTTAAACCTCCCACCGTCACCATTGCTGAGGATGTAACCGGTATGCCGGGACTATGCCGGCCGATCCGTGAAGGAGGCATCGGGTTCGATTACAGGCTTGGGATGGCTATCCCCGATTACTGGATCAAAATTTTGAAGGAGAAAAAGGACGAGGATTGGAATATCCATGAGTTGTGGTCACTCATGACCAACCGGTTGCCCGATGTAAAAACCGTGGCCTATTGCGAATCGCACGATCAGGCGCTTGTAGGAGATCAGACCATAGCGTTCCGGCTCATGCAGAGTGAAATCTATTTTAAAATGAGTGTGAAGGACGAAAGCCTGGTCATTGACCGGGGAATGGCTCTTCATAAAATGATCAGGCTCATCACGATCAGTTTAGGCGGCCAGGCCTATCTCAATTTTATCGGCAACGAGTTTGGCCATCCCGACTGGATTGATTTCCCCCGTGAGGGAAACAGGTGGAGTTACCAATATGCACGCCGCCAGTGGTCGCTGATCGAAAATCCCAACCTCAAATACCATTTCCTTCAGGCGTTTGACCGTAAAATGCTTGAAATGGTTAAAAAACACCGGCTTTTCGACCAGGGATATGGGGACCAGATCAACATGGATGCGGAAAATCAGACAATGATATTTTCACGCCAGAAACTGATATTTGTCTTTAATTTCCACGTAAGCAACTCTGTCCCCGATTACAGATTCCCCGTTCATGAACCGGGCGACTACAGGATCATTCTCAACACCGATCGCAGGGAATTCGGCGGCCATGGCAGGGTGGACGACAGCCTGGTTTATACAACCCTCTATGCAGAAGAAGACCAGACGCACTATCTCATGGTATACAACACCAACCGCACTGCAATGGTGTTTGAACGGATTATATAACCTTTGATATTTTCGTATCTTTGCCGCTCAATCCTGAGCAAAATTTACGACTATATGAACTCCTGCAATCATTCTGCCATTATCCGGAAAATCATGCTGATGATGGTCCTTGTTCCTTCTTCCTTTATCCTCTTTTCTTTCCGGAACACAGCGTCAGCCCACACTGACACCACCTGGTCGGTTTCATTCCGGCTAAACATGACCAAAGCGGTCGACCAGCATATTTTTCGCCCTGATTCTGATTTTGTCTATGTCATCATGGACCACGGAATTGAACCGTTCAGGCTTGTTCCGGGACCAGGTTACACCTATTCCGGATTGCTTTACGACCAGCTTGATTCGGGGATTACATACAACTATAAATTCAGGATCAACAACAACGTTTTGGAAACGGTAAACCGCACGGTTACTGCCCAGCAGGGTGTGGTCAATGTTTCGGCCTGGTGGAATAACGAGCCGCTCAACTATACCAGTTTCACGGTCGACATGAAATATGCCGTGCAAAGCGGGCGGTTCAACCCCGATGCCGACACGGTTTGTATTGTCGGAACCATGAACAACATGCAGGGTTCCCCAAGGATGCAGCGGATTGACACCACCTACAGTTACAATTATGTTTACAGTCTCGATCCGGGTACCATCGAGGGATATAAATATCGAATAAACGCTGATTCGAACGGACTGGAATTGCTGAACAAGCCGCAAAGAATTTTACGGGTACCGGATACGCTGCTCGAAATAATGAATGATTTCGACAACTACAATCCGGCCAAACGGCTCATGACCTTTAAGTGTGATATGAAATATTATATCAGCGCCCACCATTTTTATCCTTCAACCGACTACCTTGAGGTGTTCGGGAATTTTAATGAATCGAATACAAATGACGTACTTTTCGATATGGCAGATGACTCTGTTTATTCCCTGGATTTATACCTGGATACCACCTGGTTTGCGCAGGGCCCGCTCAAATTTAAATTTATTATAAACGGGGACTGGGATAAAGCTGAATTAGATGGAAAGCCGGACAGAAGTTACACCTTCCACGATACCATCCATCAAGATCCAAACATTTTCAGCTGCTTTTACAATAACCTTGATCCATCCATTCTCACCCGCCCATGGGTATTTAATGTGGACATTCAGGGGGATTTGGTCCATAAGAAATTCCTGAGCGGAAGTTACTCCTATGAAAATGTGAATGGCATCCCCGAAGGGATATCCACTTACAGGTGGCTTCGCAGTGACAATGCCGAAGGAACCGATGCCGTTCCGATTGATACGGCATTAAGACTCACCTATACCGTGGATACGCTGGATATCGGCAAATGGCTCGTTTTTGAAGTCACGCCTGTGGCTGCAAGCGGAGATTCAGCTACGGGCTATCCCGTCCAGGTCGTTTCGTCAAACAGCATTTCGGCATGGGATGTTGGAATTGGAGAACACGAAGGTTTGATCACGCTGATCTATCCAAATCCTGCAATAGATTTCATTACCATCCAAACAAGAAAAGAGGTTGAACGTCTGGAACTGGTGAACCAGATGGGACAAATTATCCTGGTGATCGACGGGATCCGTTCACGGTCTGTCAGGATGAATATCAAACAAATCCCTGGCGGATTTTATTTCCTGCGGGCATTCACCTCAAACAATGAATCGGGATCGATCAAGCTGATCAAACAATAGTTACTTCAGCAGGAAATCAAGATTCTCATTTTCCTGGAACTCCTGGCCCTCCATTCCATAGCGGAACACCCTCAATGAGCGGTTCCCGACAAGGTTCATGGTATCGCCCTCCACCTTCAGGAGGCATCCTTCGCGAAGGCCGACCACGGTTGCATCGCGGTTCACAGATAAAAATTCAAGGATTCGCTGCTCCCTGGTTTCCCCGGCATGACCGGCAGGGTTCACATCAAGATAATGCGGATTGATCTGAAAAGGAATCAGTTTCAAGCAATTGAACGAAGGGGGTTCGCTGATCGGCATGTCATTGGTCGTTTTCATCGTCGGACATGTCACGTTGGCGCCGGCGCTCCATCCAACAAAAGGGATTCCTCTCAGAACTTTCCGGCGGATAGGTTCCATAATACCATATTCCTGCATCAGCAGTGCAAGGTGGAACGTATTGCCACCTCCGATTACAATTGACTCAGCCTCGTTGACTGCTACCACCGGGTTTTGCTCCCGATGAATGGAATGGAGAACAAAACCCATTTCCTTAAATATTTTCTTCACCCGGTCTTCGTACAGGTCGAAAGATTTTTCAATGCCAGCCGGTGTCAGGTTAACCCCGGCATAGGGTATGAACAACACTTTTCGCACCCCGAATTTTGAAAGGAAGTCCTTGATATGGGTGCGGGGCCAGGCCAGATAATCTTCGCCGGCATTGGTGGAATTACTGATCAACAAAAGATTTCGAATCATAATCTGGAATTGGGCCATAAAAGTAATAGAAAGTTCTTATTTTTGAACACTGGATTAAAAAAATCTCCACCCGATGAAGGAAAAACCATCTATGCGGTTCTGGCAAGTCTGGAACATGAGTTTCGGATTTCTCGGAATACAGTTCGGTTTTGCATTGCAGAATGGGAATGCTTCGCGTATATTACTGACTTTTGGCGCCGACGTGCACAATCTGAGCTGGTTTTGGCTGGTGGCCCCGATTACCGGGATGATCATTCAGCCGATCATCGGATATATGAGTGATAAAACCTGGTGCAGACTGGGTCGTCGCAGACCCTATTTCCTGGTAGGTGCCGTGCTGACGAGCATCGCGCTGATCCTTATGCCCAATGCACCTCACCTTGCAAACTTCATTGCCCCCATGTTTATAGGCGGAGGCCTGCTCATGATCATGGATGCATCCATTAACATTTCAATGGAACCATTCAGGGCACTTGTAGCCGATAAACTACCCGAAAAGCAGCATACCCTTGGTTTTTCGGTACAGACACTCCTCATCGGGATCGGGGCCATCGTGGGCTCGTGGCTTCCCTATATTTTAGGAAACTGGATAGGTATTTCGAAAAATGCAGAGGGCCATGGGTTGATTCCTGATAATGTCACCTACTCATTTTATATCGGGGCATTTGTGCTTCTCGCGACAATGGTATGGACGGTTGTCACTACTTCAGAATATCCACCCGAACAACTGTCTCAAAGCCAGGAAGAGGAGAAACCACGAAAGTTTGTCATCCCCCCGATCATGCTCAAACTGTTGCTTGTCCAGTTTTTTTCATGGTTCGCCCTGTTCTCCATGTGGGTATATACCACACCCGCCGTTGCTCTCAGGTTTTATGGCACCACCGATGCCAATTCCACGATATTTCAGAATGCAGGTGACTGGGTTGGGATCCTGTTTGGTGTGTACAACGGGGTGTCGGCAGTTATCGCCATGCTGCTTCCCGTGGTTGCAAAAAGATTTTCAAAAAAAGGCACCCATGCCATCGCTCTGTGCATCGGCGGCGCTTCGCTGCTCTCCTTCCTCCTCTTTAAAGATCCGAACTGGCTGATCATTCCGATGATCGGTATCGGTATAGCCTGGGGCAGCATCCTTGCCATGCCCTATGCCATGCTTGCAAGCTCAATTCCGCCCAAAAAGATGGGGGTCTATATGGGATTGTTCAATATGTCCATCACCATTCCCCAAATCGTAAGCGGAATAGTAAGCGGACTCATCCTGAAATACTTCTTTGCCAACAATCCAATTCTTTGTATTGTTATGGCCGGGGTAAGCATGATCCTTGGGGCGGTTTGCGCCCTGTTTATTAAGGAGAAACCAGTGTAGACGAATACAAACAATGCAAACAATTCAAAAATTTATAAATAAACCTGTACAATGTTGAAAGAAAGATTTAGCGGAATTTTACTTCACCCTACTTCACTTCCGGGAAAATATGGCATCGGATCCCTGGGGAAGGCGGCATTTGATTTTATTGATTTTTTAGTAAGGGCAAAGCAACACTACTGGCAAATATTACCCCTCGGACCAACAGGGTACGCGGATTCACCATATCAGTGTTTTTCATCGCATGCAGGAAATCCGAACCTGATCGACCTGGATATTCTTGTTAAGAACAGACTCCTTCATGCGGAGGATCTGGCCGATTATCCCCATTTTGATGAACGCAAAATAGATTATGATGCCATACAGCAGACCCGGTTGCCCCTGCTGAAGAAAGCCTTCCAGACATTTACGCTGTATGCTGATAACGTCGAAAAGCTTGCCTACCGTAACTTTTTGAAGGACCAGACCAAATGGATCAATGATTATGGAATTTTCCGGGCCATTAAAGCCAACCGTCACCAGAAACCATGGTACCAGTGGGAAGATCCTTTGAAAAAAAGGGAACCTGAGGCAATTAAAGCCATTCAGACCACGCTGCACGAAGAGATCGATTTTCATAAATTCCTGCAGTTCCTGTTTTTCAGGCAATGGATGGCGGTTAAGGAATATGCGCATAATCACAAAGTAAAAATCATTGGAGACATTCCCCTCTATGTGGCGCTCGACAGTGCTGATGCGTGGGCCAATACTGAAATTTTTGAATTCGATCAGGACCTTACCCCGATCCGTGTCGGCGGAGTCCCTCCCGATTATTTCAGTGAAACGGGCCAGTTGTGGGGGAACCCGCTTTTCAGGTGGGATGTGCTGAAGGAAACCGGATACCGCTGGTGGATCGACCGGATCAAAACCAGCCTGTTCCTTTACGACATCATACGCATCGATCACTTCAGGGGATTCGCCGCTTACTGGGCAGTTCCGTATTCTGAAAAAACTGCCATAAAAGGTGAATGGATCCCCTGCCCCGGGAAAGATTTTTTCGATGTTTTGCGCGCTGAATTCGGAGATCTGCCCATTATTGCCGAAGATCTTGGGATTATTACACCGGATGTTGAAGAGCTTCGTGACGGGTTCAACCTGCCTGGAATGAAAATCCTGCAATTCGCCTTTGATTCATCCGAAGCGAACGATTACATTCCGCACAATTATATAAAGAACTGTATTGTCTATACCGGGACGCACGACAATGACACCGTGGTCGGTTGGTTTAATACTGCAACGCAGGATGACCGCAAATATGTGATGGACTACATGAATACCCATGAAACGGATATTCACTGGTCATTCATCCGGCTGGCCTGGGCCTCTGTTGCAAACACAGCCATCGTTCCAATGCAGGACCTTCTGGGGCTGGACAATTCAGCACGCATGAACCTGCCGGGAACAACCCAGAACAACTGGCTTTGGCGGGCCAAAAGCAATGATTTTACTGATGCACTGACCGAACGGCTTGCGCATCTCACCATATTATTCGGAAGGGCAAAGAAATTAAAAATTAAAAATTAACTCATGAAACGTCTCGCACTGATAATCCTCGTCCTCTGGCCACTGAGCATATTTACCCAGGAGGTGACCCTAAATCGGATTGAGCCTCCATTCTGGTGGATCGGATTTAAAAAGGCCGACGTCCAGTTGTTGGTGTATGGGAAAAACATTGCCTCAACCACTGTGGCCATCGATTATCCTGGCCTGGTGATAAAGAAGATCAACAAAGTGACCAATCCGAATTATCTGTTCCTTGATCTGACGATCGGCAAGGGAACCAGGGCCGGAATTGCCACCATTCTTTTCAAGTCAAAGGATAAAATAGTCGGAAAATACCTGTACGAATTGAAAGCGCGCAGGAAAGGTTCGGCAGAACGAAGGGGTTTTTCAACGGCCGATGTGATTTACCTGTTGATGCCCGACCGTTTTGCCAACGGAGATGTGTCGAATGATAATGTTCCGGGGATGGCCGAAGCAGTCAATCTTTCCAACCAGGATGGCCGGCACGGAGGTGACATCAAGGGTATCTCAGATCACATGGATTACATCAGTGATCTGGGTGTCACTGCCATTTGGATCAACCCGCTTCTGGAGAATAACCAGCCAAAATATTCCTACCATGGATATTCCACGACAGACTATTATAAAATTGATCCGAGGTTCGGCACAAACGAAGATTATGTCAAACTGGCCGAGGCTGTGCATCAGCGTGGCATGAAACTGATCATGGATATGATATTCAACCACTGCGGAAGTGAGCATTGGTGGATAAAGGATTTGCCTTCGGCCGACTGGCTGAATGAATGGCCTGAATTTACCCGGTCAAATTACAGGGCAGGAACTGCAACAGATCCCTATGCCTCGCTGGCCGACTCCATTCAGTTCGTCCGCGGCTGGTTTGACAAAACCATGCCCGACCTGAACCAGCACAATCTGTTCCTTAAGAATTACCTCATTCAGAACAGCCTGTGGTGGATCGAATATGCCGGACTCGACGGCATCAGGCAGGACACCCATCCATACGCATACAGAGATATGATGGCCGACTGGGGAAAACGTGTCCTGGAGGAATATCCCAATTTCAACATCGTGGGTGAATGCTGGATGAATTATCCGGCCTCTGTAGCCTATTGGCAAAAAGATGCGCGTAACCGTGACGGGTACAACTCGTGGCTGCCATCGGTATTCGATTTCCCGCTCTATGACGCCCTGAATAAGGCATTTAATGAAACCGAAGGATGGAACAGCGGGATCACGAAGTTGTATGATATTTTATCGCAGGATTTTTCCTATCCCAATCCATCGGATATTGTTGTGTTTGCTGAGAATCACGATGTAAACCGATACTTAGATACACAGAACGACGATGTGAGGAAGCTGAAAATGGCGATGGCATTTGTATTGACCACCCGCGGGATTCCACAGTTGTATTACGGGTCGGAAAGCCTGATGACCACCGGTGCCGACAAAGGCGACGGCATGAAACGCAAGGATTTTCAAGGAGGCTGGCCGGGAGATTCCCGCAACGCATTCACTGCCCAGGGCCGGACCGATAAAGAAAATGACATGTACAACTATCTCACCCGGTTGCTCAAGTATCGCAAATCGAGTGAAGTTCTGAAAACCGGGAGGTTTAAACATTTTATCCCAAGAGATGGGATCTATACCTATTTCAGATACACCGTCAAAAACACTGTCATGGTGGTCATGAACAACAATGAAGATACTAAGACCATCACAACAAGCCGCTATAATGAATTTTTAAGCAGGCACAAATCGGGGACAGAGATCATCTCCGGTGATGTCCTGAACGATATTTCAAAATTGACCATTCCGGGGAAATCGGTGTTGATTGTGGAACTTAAGTAGGGAAGAGGGTAACAAAGTAAATGTCGTGACGCGTGACCAAAAACCGTGAATCATAAATCAAAAATCGTAATTCCAAAAACATGTTAGCAATCCAAAAGCGTCTCAGCAACTTTTTCTACATCATCCTTGGCCTTCCAAGTACCGCCATGGGATTTGCCCTTTCGATCCAGATAGCGGTGTTAAGCTGGATTTTACGGACGAAATACAACCTTGAAATCGACCAGATCGGGATTGTCTGGGCAGCCGGACCCATTGCAGGGATCCTGGGTCAGCCGATCATCGGGTTGATCAGTGACAAGGTATGGTTCTGGGGAGGGAGGCGCAAACCATTTATTATAATAGGTGGAATCCTGGCAGCCCTGATGATCTTTGCCCTTCCTAACATTGACAAGATCAGCAATTTTTTCGGAATTGCCAGCATCATGGCCGTGGCCATTACCATTGCCCTCACCCTCGATCTCTCTATCAACATCAGCTTCAACCCTACCCGGTCGATCATCGCCGATGTAACCCCCGACGGACAGCCCCGCACCAAGGGATACACCTGGATGCAATCGATTTCAAATCTTTTCGGAAGCGGAGCCTACCTGATGGGCGCCCTCATCGGCAACTATTTCCTGATCTATGCCGGGGTGGTGATCGTCCTGATCTTCTCGATCGGACCGCTCTTCTTTATTGAAGAACCCCGTTACCTCCATGAAGATGCTGAAAAATCAAAAAAAACCTCAGGTGTTTCATCATGGACTCGTTTCGGGAACTGGCTCAGTCTCAATTTCTGCTCCTGGTCCGCCTTCAGAACATTTGGAACAAAATTATCCAGCGGACTGAAAATCAACCTGCTTCAGTACAACCAGCTCTACCGCATCTATGTGGCCCATGCCTTCTCATGGCTGGGAATCCAGACCATGTTTGTGTATATGTTTGCCTTTCTCGAGCAAAAATTACCCGCGATGAGCAACATGGACGTCGCCGACAGAAATCTGCGGCTCGGACAAATGATCGGCTGGTCATTCTTTATCCTCAATGCAGTGGGATCTATCTGGCCGGTGGTCCTGCTTGAACCGTTAAGCAAAAAGATCGGACGGGTTAAAACCCATGCCCTCATGGTTGCGATGATGTCACTGGGATATTTTGGCATTGTATTCCTGGCCAAAAGCGAGATCCTGCTTTATTCGATGATGTGTGTCCTTACGCTGGGCTGGGCTGCGGTCGTGAGTTTGCCCTTTGCCATCATGTCAGAAAAAGTCGATAAGGCCCGCATGGGATTCTTCATGGGGATCTTCAATCTTTCGGTGGTGTTACCACAACTTGTGGCCAGTTCAGTGATTGGCACCTTTATTAAAAATTCTGCGGATAAATCGCTCATTTTTATCATCAGTGGTGTGTCTCTTGCCGCCTCCGCGGCTTTGTGGTTATTTGTTTCGGAAAAGAAAAAAAAATAATCCCATTCCAGTAAATTATGAGAAAGATCCTGATCACAATTTTAATCATTTTTGCAGCCGTTCAGCTTTGCGGACAATCCTTTGATCATCTTATCACGCGGATGAACTCGGTTCCGGAATTACAACGCCCGGCCATTGCCGACAGTTTTATGAATGCAGGACATTCTTTCCCATACACCGAAAATGATACCCTGGTCCATTTCGTTTACAATGCCTCCGCGCAATCTGTTGCCATGGCCGGGGACGCGACAGGATGGAATCCCGACAAGGATCTGACCCATATCGCCGGGTGTAACTTCTGGTATTACACGACAACATACAAATCGGATGCCCGCCTCGATTACAAATTTGTCATCAATGGCTCCAGTTGGATTCTTGACCCTAAAAATCCAAATACCTGTGCCGGGGGGTATGGTGCCAATTCCGAATTGAGGATGCCTGTATATGTTGTTCCTCCTGAAATCAGCTTCTACAACAACATACCGCATGGGCTGGTAAGTGATACGGTTTTCCAAAGCGCTTTACTTGGGAACAGCCGCCATGTGCGTATCTATCTACCCCCAAATTATTCGTCGGGAAATGCCTCCTACCCTGTTGTCCTGTTTCATGACGGACTCGAATACCTCAGTCTGTGCAATGCCGGCAACATCCTGGATTACCTGATCGAACACCATGTGATTGTTCCCGTGATCGGGATATTTGTACCTCCGGTTGACCGTGAGGCAGAATATGCCGGAAGTAAAATTGATAATTTTACCAATTTTATCATTCAGGAACTGATGCCGGCAATCGATATAAAATACAGAACAAGCACAGAACCTTCAAAACGAGCCATGGTTGGTGCCTCCAACGGAGGAAATATTGCGCTCTACATCGGAATGAAACACCCGGAGAAATTCGGAAAAATTGCAGCCCAATCGAGTAATGTTCAAAGCAACATCGCCTCTGAATTTTCGACCGGGCCGAAACTGAATCTCGAGTTTTATCTTGATATCGGGACCTACGACATTGAGGTTCTGATTCCTATGGTGCATGGCCTGCGGGATATTTTGCAGTCAAAGGGATACACCCATCAATTCAGGGAATGGCATGAAGGCCATAGCTGGGGAAACTGGAAAGGACATCTCCGCTTGCTGCTTGAACAGTTTTTCCCATTTTCAAGCAACCTGAATTTTCAGCCCGAAAGGCCCGGGTTTAAGCTGGAGCAAAACCGGCCCAATCCTTTTCACGATTATACCATGATCCCCTTCTCTGCGCCTGTTGGGTCCAGGGTCATGCTTACCCTGTGCGATATTTCAGGACGTCCGCTCGAAACACTTTTTTCCGGTACCCCGAATCAATCAGAGAACCAGATTGGCTTCAGGAACATCCGTTATAAACCGGGGAACTATTTGTATACACTCCGGGCCCAGGGATACCAGGAAAGCAGAATTATTACCATTGACCAATGACCAATTACCAATGACCAATTACCAATGACCAATGATTTTTGATTTCTTCAAACTTAATACCCGGATAAAATGAAACAGCTATTACTTTTTCTGACAGCGATGAGTATGTTGGCCCTGCTTCAGGGTTGTTCATCCAACAACGACATCCCGGTTTCAAAAGAGCCGCAAATGTTGAAACTGGCAGCCCCAATCCTGGTCAATGCCGATTCGACGGTGATCGAATTGGCCGATTACCTGGTTAAGCCCACCTGGATTGATTCGTTGAAAACTGATCCGGCCCTGAGTGCTGTGATTTCAGCCGATTCAACCCTCATGATTATCAAACCGCTTGAACGGGATTTTCCAAAACTTTCGGTGCTGAAAATATGGTCAAAGGGGTTCTCCTATTCCCTGCTGCTGGAAAAATCAAATAAACTGAAATTCAGGTTCACCTTCGATCCGAAGAACAAGAAGTATAAACGCGTTCAGATCAAGGGCCAGATGAATGAATGGAATGCATCTGCCGGATATCTTTTTGAAAAAGACGGCAAATGGCATATTGACTTTCAGCTTTTTCCCGGGAAGTACCAGTACAAGCTGATCCTTGACGGCAGAGAAAAATCGGATCCGAATAATCGTGATTCGGTTTCGAATTACATGGGCTCCTACAATTCCCTTCTTACCCTTGGGAATCTGAATCCGGCCGGATTACCGGTTCTTTTCACATCCGTTGCGGAAAAAAGAAAAATCGTCATCGGCCTGAAAAATAAAGCTGATTCCATTTTTGTCTTCTGGGAAAATTACATCCTTGATAAAAAATTCTGGAAAACAGACAGTTCGGGTTTAACTATTGATATTCCAAAGAAAGCCAAGGAGTTCGAACGCAGTTTTATCCGTGCATGGGCAGTGAACAAGGTGGGCATTTCGAATGAGATCCTGGTTCCGCTTCAGGATGGGAAGGTACTCACTGATCCCCAAAAATTGACCCGCTCCGACAGGGAGGCAATGATCATGTATTTCATCATGGTTGACCGTTTTAAAAATGGCAGAAAAGACAATGATGCACCCGTGAAGGACAAGGATATTGATCCAAAGGTAAACTATATGGGAGGAGACCTCGCCGGCATTGTACGGGCGCTGGAAGATGGCTATTTTTCGAATCTCGGTGTGAACACGCTGTGGATCTCGCCGATCACGCAAAATCCGTTGGGCGGTTATAACGAATATCCTGCCCCTCATCGTAAATTTTCGGGATACCACGGCTACTGGCCCATTACCCTGACGACTGTCGACACACGCTTCGGAACCGGGGATGAGTTCCATAAACTGGTTAGTGAAGCCCATGGAAAGAATATCAATGTCATCCTTGACTTTGTTTCCCACCATGTTCACCAGGAATACGCGGTTCTCAAGGCTCATCCCGACTGGATCACACAAATCGATCTCCCGGGGAAGAGGAAAAATTTACGGTTATGGGATGAACAGCGGCTTACAACCTGGTTCGACGTCTTCCTGCCGACATTTGATCTTACTAAACCTGAAGTGGCCAACATGGTCTCAGATTCTGCTGCTTTCTGGATCAAAGAATACAAGCTCGACGGGTTCCGTCACGATGCAGCCAAGCATGTTCCTGAAAGCTACTGGAGAATGCTGACCCATAAACTTACGCAACAGGTCGTAATCCCTGAAAACAGGAGTATCTACCAGATTGGCGAGACCTTCGGCAGCCGTGAACTGATTGGCAGCTATGTCAATCCCGGGATGCTCGACGCCCAGTTCGAATTCAACCTTTACTGGGATGCAAAGTCGGCCTTCGCCATTGACAATGTATCGTTCAGGGACCTGAACTATTCGCTGCAACAGTGTTTCAGCTATTACGGCGAGCACAACCTGATGGGCAACATCACCGGGAACCAGGATATGGCGCGGTTTATTTCATACGCCAGCGGAGCCCTTGGTTTGAACGAAGATGCTTCTGAAGCCGGCTGGAAGCGCGATATCGAGGTGAAAGACACGGTTGGATATCTGAAACTGGCATCCCTCCAGGCCTTCAATATGACCATTCCCGGCATTCCCGTCATTTATTACGGAGATGAATTTGGCATGCCCGGCGCCGGTGACCCTGACAACCGCCGGATGATGAAGTTTGACAGCCTCAGTAAGTTTGAACAGGCACTGAAGATTACAACAGCCAAACTCGCCCATCAAAGGAATTCAAACATGGCGCTGGTCTATGGGGACTTCGCCACTCTGAAGGTGAACGAGAAAACATATGTCTACCTCCGGTCCTATTTCGATAAAGTGGTGGTTGTCATTTTCAATAAGGATAAATCAACGAGAAAAATAGAATTCAATTTACCCGACCGTTATATGGCAAGCCAGCTCGTTGCCCGGTTTGGCAATATGTTCACTGTTGAAAAAGGTAAGGTAACCCTGGAGTTAAATGGGAATTCATTTGAAATATTATCGAACTGATATTAACATTAAACTTCTGAAGTATGAAGAAACTGTCATTTCTTATAATCGTATCCTTTATGGGTCTATTTGGCTGTAAACCGAAACAGGAAGCTGCAAGATTGGGGCCCTCTCCGCCTGTGGACTGGAGCAGGAATGCCACCATTTACGAAGTGAACATCAGGCAGTATACACCGCAGGGTACGTTCAAGGCATTTCAGCAGGAACTGCCCCGGCTGAACAAGATGGGTGTTGAAATACTCTGGCTGATGCCGATCAACCCGCTGGGACAGAAAAACCGGAAGGGAAACCTTGGAAGCTACTATTCCGTGGCAGACTACCTTGCTGTTAATCCTGAATACGGGACCAAGCAGGATTTCATTGATCTGGTTAAAAAGGTGCACGAACTTGGGATGAAGGTGATCATTGATTGGGTTGCCAACCACACTTCATGGGATAATCCGCTCATCACCAAGCATCCGGAGTGGTACAAAAAGGACTCAACAGGGAAAATCATTGCGCCGGTGGCCGACTGGACCGATGTTGCAGCCCTCGATTACAGTCAGCCCGAATTGCGGGAGTATATGACCGATGCCCTTGCCTATTGGATCAAGGAGGCCGACATCGATGGTTACCGCTGTGATGTGGCCGGCATGTTGCCCGTTGACTTTTGGAATAAAGCAGTTCCTGAGATCAGGAAAATAAAGCCGATTTTCATGCTGGCCGAAGAAGAACAGCCTAAAATGCACGATACCGCCTTTGATGCAACCTATTCATGGGACCTTTACCGCGCGATGAATGATATTGCAGCAGGCAAAAAACCCGCCACTGTCATCGATTCTATTTATTCGGTGGAAGTAAAAAAATACCCGAAGGATGCCTACCGGATGCGCTTTACAACAAATCATGACGAAAATTCCTGGAACGGAACTGAATTTGAACGCCTGGGTGAAGGAGCCCGCACATTCGCTGTTTTCTGTTTCACCTTTCCGGGGATACCTTTAATCTACAGTGGCCAGGAATCGGCAATGAACCGGCGGTTACGTTTTTTTGACAAAGACACAATTCCCTGGGGGAACTATCCGCTTGAATCGTTCTACACCGCCCTGACAAGTCTCAAAACCATGAACAACCTCCTGGATGCAGGGAATGCCGGTGGTGAATTCATCAAAGTGCCTACCTCCTGTGATCAATCAGTATATGCTTTTATCCGTAAAACAAAGGATAACCGGATGTTTGTGGTGCTAAACCTTTCAGGCCGTGATCAGACCGCCAAACTTTCCGGTGTCGAATTCCCCGGCCGGTACGAGGAGGCTTTCACCGGAACGGCGCAGGCCTTCAGGAATAATGATAAAATCACCCTGAAAGCATGGGAATACAGGGTATATTCAAGTAAATAAGGTTCATTATTGCATTTTTATACCTGAAACTTTCCCTAAAGGCGTGCAATGTATTGTATTTGTGTTATTTTTGCATACCTTTTCTAAATAAAATTCATATCTGCATTTTATTTTCTGATTAGGTATTGGACCGAGGCTGCTTGCTTTCCATCTGGTCCAAAGATTTATTTGTCTCAGCGTGATGTCTTACTACATCGCGCTGATCTGGATACGGATATCAAACTTGCTTATTAAGTCTCAAATTCCATATACCTATGAAAAGAAAATTACACCTGAATCTTAAGAAATTGTTGATTGCGCTCCTGTTTGTGAGTAGCGCGGTGGGACTGAACGCCCAGAATCTCGACGTTAACGGGGTCATTTCTGAGGCCGGTACCGGGGAATTACTCGTGGGAGCCACAGTACTGCAGAAGGGAACCACCAATGGGACAGTGTGCGATGTGATGGGAAATTACAAAATCAGTGTTCCCAAAGGGGCCACCCTGAAATTCTCGCTGATCGGATATATTACACAGGAAATTGTTGTAGAAAAAGCAGGAAAACTTGATGTCTCGATGGCGGTACAGATCACAACCCTCGACGACATTATTGTGATCGGTTACAGTACCCAGAAAAAGACGGATAAGACCGGAGCCGTGAGCACCGTGAAAGCAGACGACCTGAATGGGGGCGTGATAACAAATCCCATTCAATCAATGCAGGGCAAAGCTGCAGGGGTTCTTGTTACAAAAAAGGGTGGAGACCCCAGTGAAAATTTTTCAGTACGAATCAGAGGGGCATCAGGATTTAGTTCCAATACACAGCCTTTATACGTCATCGACGGGATTCCGGGTGTTGATCCCAATATCGTTTCTTCCGACGACATTGAATCATTCAATATCCTGAAAGATGCAGCTTCAACCGCCATCTACGGATCCAGAGGTTCAAACGGGGTTATTATCATCACAACAAAAAAGGGAAAAAGAGCTGGTCCGGCCGTTGAAGGAGACAAGACGGATGGTTCATTTACCAACATTGAATTCAACAGTCAATTTTCTATTGAACAAGTTTCAAAAAAACTGAATGTCCTCTCTGCTTCGCAAATGCGTGACTTTGCCAATACCCTCTTTCAGAAAGCGGTGGTCACCCATCCGAACTGGACGGTTGACAGTGTATTTATTGATGGTGGGGCAAACACTGACTGGCAGAAAGAAATTTACAGACTTGGTATTTCTACAACCAACAGCCTGAGCTTTTCCGGCGGCAACAAACACAACTCCTATCTGGCCTCTGTTACCAACTCCAACTGGCAGGGAACCATGAAAGGAACCGGCAAGGAACAGACTACCGCTCGCATCAGTGTTACACAAAAGGCACTCAGGGATCATCTAACCCTGTCAGCAAACATCATGGGCGCATTTGAGAAAAACGACTATGAAAATTACGGTGGATGGAATAAAGACGATATTATTTACCAGGCCATCTCCAGAAACCCCACCGATCCTGTGTATAACTCAACCGGAGGCTATTATCAATCCTCACGCGTATATAGTTATGAGAACCCGATTGCCATCATCAATGAAGTCACCAACAACAGGAATGCCAAGAAATTTCTTGGTGGTTTAAAAGCTGATTTCGAAATTATCGACGGGCTTGTGGCCAGTGTAAATATCGGTTATATCCATGATGACAACACGACCAACTATTTCAGGCCTGCAAATCTTTACTCCTCAGCCGACAATGGTTACGGTAAAAAACAATATAACTCCAACACCCAGAAACTGATCGAACTGACCGGTGTTTATAATAAAACCTTTAAGAAGAATCACAATTTCAATGCTCTTCTCGGTTATTCGTGGCAGGAATCGGTCTACAGCGGATTCTATTCGCAAGGCGGAGATGCCCAATCCACTTATGCAGGTCCTGATAATCTGGCAGTCCTGAACGATGTGAAGTGGGGTGATATCGGCTCGTGGAAAGGCCAGTGGAACCTGATCGGTTTTTTCGGACGCGTTCAGTATAACTTTGCCAGCAGGTACTTTATCTCGGCATCATTGCGCAGGGACGGCTCTTCGAAATTTGGCGCCAATAATAAATGGGGATGGTTCCCGACCACGGCCATCGGCTGGAGCCTGGATCAGGAAAAATGGCTGAAGAATGTTAAATGGCTGAATCAATTGAAATTACGTGTAAGCTATGGTATTTCTGGCAACCAGGAAATCGGCGAATACCGGAGCATGGTCCTTTGGGAGCCGAGCGGAAAAGCGATTAACCCGGAAACCGGAAAAGAGGTCATCACCTTTAAACCGGCCTGGAATTCAAACCCCAATCTTAAATGGGAATCCACATCCGAGGTGAATGTCGGCGTTGATTTTGCCTTTTTTAACAGCAGGTTAAGCGGTAGTCTTGAAGTTTATTATAAGATCACCTCAGACCTTCTGGGTGAATACACCGTTCCGGTTCCACCGAACCTTGCATCGAAAACGTTTGCCAACTCAGGCTCCATGTCGAATAAAGGGATCGAGCTTTTTATCCAGGCTTATCCTATCACATCCTCCAAATTCACCTGGAAGACAAGCCTCACCGTCTCCTCCAATAAAACGGAAATTCTTGATCTTGGGGAATATTTCAATGAACAGGATGGCGTAAGAAAAGAGGGCTACATTTCGGGCCGCGGCATGGTGGGTGAAGAGTATTATGTAACCGGCATCATGGTTGGACAGGAAGTTGGAAGTTTCTATCTCCCAACCTATGTTACCATGAAGGACGGTATTTTTATCTATAAATCGGCAACAGGCGGTTTCACCGACAAACTCAGCGAAGCTGAAAGGACTGTTGTGGCTACTGCAGCGCCTAAAGTTGAAATAGGATGGTCAAACCTTCTTAGTCTGGGCAAGCACTGGTCACTCGATTTTGCGCTTCGTGCATGGATCGGGAATCACATGTACAACGCCACTGAAATGTTTTTTGACAATCCCGGGAATCTCCCTTCGCTCAATGCGTTACCCCAGGCTATCGACTGGTACAACCAGGGCCGTGTCTCCGGACCTTCCATTGCCGACATCTATGTGGAGAATGCCTCTTTCCTGAAACTGGATTATATTTCGCTCTCCTATGATTTCAATGTATCAAAGATTTCCTGGCTCAAGAAACTTTCATTATACGTTTCAGCGAACAACGTGTTTACCATCACCGGTTACTCCGGAGTGGATCCTGAAACGACTGTGAACGGATTGTCGTTTGGCATCGATCAATACAATGTTTATCCAAAGACCCGCGCTTATACTGCTGGTGTAAAGGTTATTTTTTAATTCCATCGAACTATGAAAACAAGATATTTTTTCCTTTTCGCTATTGTAATTGCACTTTTTTCATGTACCAAGCTTGATGAAAAAGTGTATGATAAAATCCCGGGGAACCTCTATCCTGAGAATGCGAACCAGGTTGCCAACCTGAGTGTGGAAGCCTATACCAAACTAAGGCCTTTTGCTGATGACGAAGGATGGTGGTTCCTGGCACAGGAGATCTCTTCCGACGAAATCTGCGGTCCCACAAGGGGAGCCGACTGGTATGACGGCGGAAAATGGGTGAACATGTACCAGCATACCTGGTCGAACGACGATGAAGGTGTGAACCGGATGTGGAGCGCATTCTGGACGGGGATCACCACCTGCAACCAGGTAATTGACATGATGCATGAACTTCCGCAGAATGACGCAATACGAGCTAAAATGAAGGAGGTAGAGGTACTGCGTTCATTTTACTATTATGTGCTGATTGACAATTATGGAGATGCCCCCTACCTGACCAGCGCGAAAAATGCACCTCCCCTGCCTTACAAGGTCAAGAGAGCCGTGGTTTTTGACAGCCTGGTGGCTACCATTAAATCAGCGCTCCCCAGCCTGAAGGCAACTGACAATAAATTCATGGCCACAAAATATATGGCTTATGCACTGCTCACTAAACTTTACCTCAACGCCCAGGTTTACACCGGAACCCCCATGTGGGCCGAAGCCAATTCCTATTGCGACAGCATCCTGGCCGGGCCTTACTCCATGGAAACAAATTTGCTTGCACCATTTTTGACCAATAACCAGACATCCAAGGAGATCATTTTTGCCATTCCGTATGATGAGAATAATTTCCAGGGATTCCGTCTGCACATGAGGACTTTGCATTATCAGCACAACCTGCGTTTTGATATGCCGGTGGGACCATGGAATGGCTTTGCGATCGTCCCCACTTTCTTTGACACCTACGAGATGGCGGATAAAAGACGGGAAGGCTACAACATATTCGGCCTTCAGTATGCAAGTTCCGGCGCTGTTATTCTCGATGGCGAAACAAAGCTCCCGCTGGATATTGATCCGCATCTTCCGGGGTTGATCATGGATGCCACCAATTTCACTCCGACCCAGATCAGGACGACCGGAGCCCGTGTTGGAAAGTATGAGATCAAAATGGGGGCAAAGGAAAATTTAAGCAACAAGTTCCCCTTATTCAGGATCACCGATTTCTACCTGATCAAAGCTGAATTGGCCATCAGGATGGGAGGAAATGGGGATGAATGGATCAACCCGATTCGTACAAGGGCCGGGGTTTCAACCTGGAGCGGAGCCACACTGGTGGATTTACTGGCTGAGCGTGGACGGGAATTATATTGTGAAGGACACCGCCGGCAGGACCTGATCCGATTTGGCAAATATAAAGATGCATGGTGGCAGAAACTGGCTCACGGTGATGAAAGAAACACTTTCCCTATTCCAAAGTGGGCGACAGACGCGAATCCCAATTTATTACTCAATCCATAAATGAAAGTTGTTCAGTTTACTCAATTATTAATTTAAATTTAATGTCTATGAAAAAAGTGATGATGAGAATTTCGACAATTCTGGCGATGATCGTGATCTTTACCCTCGTTGTTGGTGTCAGTTCCTGTAAAAAGAGCTCTGACCCAGAACCTGATCCCGTTATCGTGCTTGATGGTTATTACGTCAAAGGCGCTGTAACTGCTTATCCCGATTTTAATGCCAATGCCATGATGAAGGTGACCCGCAACGAAGTCACCCAAACCGATCGTGCCTCCTTACTGGAACTTTATCTTCCGCTCAAAGCCGGTGCAGATGGTTTTAGTATTGTTAAGGTGGCCGGTTCAGTGCGAACTACCTACGGCCCGATGCTTGGATTCGGTGTTGTTGCCAATCCTACCGCCGATGAGCCTAAGCTTCCATTTCAACGCGGCGGTGTTTCCGGAACAAGTACGACCAAATTCACCGTTCCTGAAGATGGATTTTATCACGTCGTTTTTGACTATGCACTCAATGTAGCCGCTATTATGCGTGTTCAATGGGGAATTATTGGTGCAGCAACGCCCAATGGCTGGGGATCATCCACCGATCTGCCGGAATCTGCTTTCAATGCCACAACAATGTCATGGACTGCTACCGACATGGTACTGACCAAAGCCGACTTTAAATTCCGTTATTCAAACGGCTGGAAAGTCGAATTGGATACCACCGATGCTGACCCCCTCAAATGGGTGAAGGTGAACACAAACTTCGGCGGTGCCTCTGGTGCGCTCGTTCCGGGTGGAGCAAACATTACCAATTCTGTTCCGGGTTATTATACCGTTAAAATGGCCTATACCTTAGGTACCGGCTATGTAGCCACCCTCACCAAAACTGGTGATTTGAATGTAAAAGATTACACAAACACAGAGTTAGGCCTCGTCGGCGACGGATTATTTGTTGATGGAGTTCAGCAAACCTGGCTTTTAACCATCATGCTGAGCAAACCTGTTGTTGAAAACGTGACGAACTATACCTGGACATACAACCAGGTGGACGTTTCGACAGTAGGCTCCTTCAAAATCAGAGAAGGTCAGGACTGGACCAAAAAGAGCATTGGATACAACGATGTGACCATGGCCGGTCTGGCTGCTGATAAATTCGGCACAAACACCGACGGAAATTTTGTTCCTCTGGCTGATGGAAAATATGATATGGTTCTCAAAATTGATGCAGTAACCGAAAAATACACCTTCACAGTGAATCCCTCCGGCGCAGCTCCCGAAATGTATATGCTGGGTGATGGCTGTTCTGCAGGATGGGACAATACCTTAGCTCTCCCGATGACCGGAAGCAATGGTATCTATTCTCTTACCACAACCCTGGGCGCCTCCAAATCAATCAAATTCATCACTACATTAGGACAATGGGCCCCGATGTACGGAACGGATGCATCCGGAACAAGCACTGGCGGAAACCTGGTTTACCGTGCTACAGAATCTGATCCCGATCCAACCAGTCTTCCCACACCTGCAACTGAAGGCAAATATGTTGTTACCATCAACATCAATACACTCACCTACACCATCTCGCCTGCGCTTTACATGCTTGGCGATGGTTGTTCGGCTGGTTGGGACAATACTGCTGCCCTTCCAATGAGCGGTGGTGCCAACGGAGTTTATACACTTACAACGACCCTGGGTGCTGCGAAATCGATTAAATTCATCACCACCCTGGGTGCATGGGCTCCGATGTATGGAACCAATGCTTCCGGAACAAACACAGGTGGTCCCCTGGTTTTCCGTCCTACCGAAGCTGATCCCGATCCGACGAATATTCCTACTCCTGCAGCTGAAGGTAAATATACCGTAACTGCTGACATCACATCACTAACTTATACCATCGTAGCCAAGTAAACACTGGCAAACTATTAAGCAAAGAGGCTGTCTCAAAAGTATGAGACAGCCTCTTTTTTATTATAATCAACTGATTGTTATTACTGCCCCATGGGCCAGCAATTGAAACCATTGATTTGGCCGCTCCACCTGACCACAATAAAAGAGGGTGTCCTTTTGGGACACCCTCTTTTACATAGGTTCTAACGAAATGATCAAAGATCTCTTACGTCAATCATAAAGCGGATTTACTTCGCAGTAATCGTGTAGGCCTTCGTGGCAAGATTGAGCTCGATCGTATAGGTGCCAGCACCTGGTGAAACGATATTGGTGGGATCGGGTACGCTTTCAGTCGGCCTGTATACAAGAGGACCAAAATTGCTGGTACCGGTTGCATCAGTTCCCCATTGCGGAGCCCACTGACCTGAAACTTCCAGGAATTTCATGCCGCCTGCAGTCAGGGTTGTTGTCAGGGTGAAAATACCCGTAGATACCTTTTCAAAAGGAATACCTTTGGTATTATCCCAACCTGCTGTTGTAGCATCACCCACGAGGAAGAGCTGTGAGGAGGTCAGGGAGACTTCGTACAACAGGTTTACTGTGTCGGCCATGATCCAGTAATCGCCTTCAACATCCGGACCTGGGATAGCAGGTGGATCGGGGTCTCCGACTTTCCTGTATTTTAAGTCTCCGCCTTCCCAGGTTCCGGTAGCCCCAAATCCCCACATTGGTTCCCAGGCACCCTGGTCAGCAATAAATTTAATAAATTTTCCCGGTCCGGTCAGATGTTCTACAATCACATATTTTCCGGCATCTCCGATATGGGTCATCTCCAGTGCCTTTGTATTATCCCAGGCAACGGTTGTAGCATCTCCGAGAAGGTAAATGGGAGGAACCACTATAACTGCAGAATAAGGTGTAAGGTCAACCACAATGACGGCCGAGACATTATTTGCCGATGGTGCATTATCCACAAGGGAAGCCTTCACCCTGAACTGGAAGGTCGCGAGTTTTTCGGGGATCCCCTTGTATGCGCCGAGGATGAGGGTATTCATCGTACCAACATTCATGGTAAAGGTGGTATTTTTGGTTGTCGCGATCACAGTAGATTTTGCAAAACTTCCACCTGCTGTATCCATCTCCACCGTATAGGTCGGAGGAACAACATCCGTAAGATTATAGGCTGCGGGTATCCAGATATAGTTAAACAGGACAGAATCCTTTTTATCTATTGTAAGGATATACGCCGAACCTGATGCCGGTGTCTGCAGCTGTGCCGGGTTGAAGGAGGTCAGGACAACCTTGGTCTCATCCTTTTTGCAGGAGTACAGTCCGAATAAACAGATTGCCAGTATTAATATTGACAGTTTTTTCATAGTATCGTTGTTTTAAAAATATTAATATCCGGGATTTTGCGTGAGGTTTGCATTTGCCGAAACATCTGAAGATGGTATCGGGAAAAGGTTGTAGGTAATGGCTGTTGAAGTGCCGCCAGGAACTCCGCCTTTCCAGGGCCACAGGTAAGTGCTTGTGCTGAATTCTCCGTAACGGATGAGGTCAGTCCTGCGTTGTCCTTCCCAGAAGAGTTCACGCGCTCTTTCGTCCAGGATGAAATCGGTGGTAAGCTGGCTGGCGGTGATATTGCCGGAAGTTCCGCCATATGCCCGGGTCCTGATTGCATTTACATAGGTCAGTGCAGTACCCGCATCTCCGCCAGCTCCGCCTCTGAGAACTGCTTCAGCATACATCAGGTAAACGTCGGCCAACCGGAACAAAGGGAAGTCTGTGTCTGCATAAGTTTTATCTGAGCCGTTGGCACCGGTGCTGGTTACATTCTTAAACTTGGTAATAGCATAACCGTCAGTGAATGTTCCGATGTCATTGATCTCAAGATTCTGTCCATCAGTCCAGAACATTTTGCGCTGATCGCCCGAGGTAGCAAATTTGCTTACAAGTGCGCTTGTGGTGCGGGTTCCGCCCCATCCGCCCGTGAAACCAAAATCAGCAGGTTTCATACTTCCGCCGATAGCTGCTTCGATAATAAAGGTGGTTCCACCCCAGGTCCGGGTTTTGGTTCCATCAAAATTAATGGCGAAAATGAATTCAGGATTGTTTTGATTATCTGCCAAAAAGAGATCCTGATATACCGGATCAAGTGTGTAACCAGCATTGATAACCTTGTTGCAGTATGTGATACATTCGGTATATTTATCCTGTCCGGCATAAACACCGGCGTTAAGGTACAATTTGGCAAGCAATGTCCATACTGCTCCCTGGTCAACGCGGCCATATTCATTTTGCCTGGCACCGGTAATCAGGGGTTCGACGGCAAGAAGTTCACTTTCAACGTAAGCATAAAGTTTGTCGCGTTTAATCTGGGTCGGGAAGAATTTTCCCACAGGGTCGTTTTCAGTGACAAACGGAACGTTTCCAAAAAGATCAAGTGCGTGGTAATAACTCAGCGCTCTCATGAAACGGGCTTCGGCACGGAATTTTACAAGTTCCGCCCTGTCAGCTCCGGAGAAACCTCTCGAATCGAGCTGGCCATCGGCTGATTCACGGATGAACTCATTGCACTGGGTGATCTGGAAAAATATCCTGTAATACATCGCTGCAATGAAAACATCGCCTGATCCCCATGCCTGAGCATGAAAATTCTTGATCGTCTGGTCATTCCAGCCAATCACGGCTTCGTCGGTGGTCAATTCCTGGTGATACCAGTAACCACGCAGATATTCACCAAACCCTTCGTCAATACCGCTGATATCGGCATCTCCGGCAGGACCTTGTTGTCCTGATACGGACAGGCCGGCGTAAACTTTCGCTAAAACCTGTTTGTAGCCTGCAACGGAGGTATAGATGTTGACGGCTGAGAGGGAGCGGGGATCGATGGGCAATGTGTCGAGATCCTTGACGCAGGCGCCAAGCCCCAGGGTCATTGCCAGAACCATGAATGTTATCTTATATATTCGTTTCATTTTTTTAAAATTTTAAGGAGTTAGAATGTAAGATTTACACCCAGAACAAACACCCTTGACCGGGGATACATATTGTTATCGATACCCACTGTCGATCCAAGGTTTACTTCAGGATCGAGTCCCTTGTACTTGGTAATGGTAAAGACATTGTTCACGGTAAAGGAGAGACGCAGGTTAGCCGTGTTCTTGATAACATTGCCAAAATCGTAGGCCAGCGTCAGGTAGTCCAGTTTAAAGTAGGAGGCGTTCTGCACATAATAATCGGACAGGAACTGGTTGTTGTTAAAATTAACATCCGATACATCTGTCGTTACATTGCTCAGATAGGGTCCTTCGGGACGGTATAGGTTTGAATAAACCCCGCGGTTGGCGGAAATGTTGTTATAAACATAATTTCCGACGGCGGCATGTCCGGCGGTGGACAAACTCAGTTTTTTGTAGGATAAGGTTGTGGAGACACCAAAAGTTGCGGTTGGATTTGCGCTCTTGTAATGATAACGGTCGGCATCGGTAATCTTTCCGTCGCCGTTCCTGTCAACATACATGCCTTCAATTGGCTTGTCGTTTTTGTCGTATACCTGCTGGTAAACATAGAATGAATACATCGGGTATCCTACACTCTGTATCTGAACAGTATTGCCGACACCTCCGCTTATACCACCAACCAGGATCCCTGCATAGTTAGGATCATCGTTCACGGTGAGCCTAGTGATCTCATTCTTGTTAAAAGTGGCATTGAAGTTAAAGTCCCATTTCCAGTCATTGGTCACAATCGGCTTCAGACCGAGGTTGAACTCCCAGCCTTTGTTCTGCATGTCGCCGATGTTGGTCCAAACATAGTTTGACAGGTTGGTTCCGGCAGGAATGGGAACATAGCACAACATGTCTGAAGTTTTGCGGATATAATAATCGACTGATCCTGTGATCCGGTCATTGAAGAAACCAAAGTCAAGACCAATGTTTGTTGTTGCGGTGGTTTCCCATTTCAGGCCGGCATCATAAGCATTGGCACGAAGGGTATAATAATATACATTGCCGAACTGGTATTGTGCGTACTGGTCGCTCATGGTATAAACGGCCAGTGAAGGATACCAGTTGTCGCCGAGATCCTGCTGACCGGTTTTACCCCAGCCCAACCTTAATTTCAACTGGGAAACAACTTTTGAATTTCTCAGGAAAGCCTCATCGTTGATTTTCCAGGCGAGGGCGACCGAGGGGAAGAGACCCCAGCGGGTGCTCTTTGAAAATTTCGAGGATCCATCATCACGAACGGTGACTGTAAGGAGGTATCTGTTGGCGAGGGTATAGTTCAAACGGCCATAGAACGAAAGGAGGTAATATTCTCTTTTAGCAGCAACATCGGCGGTGCGGGCACTGTCATGAGGGATATTGCTGTTGTGGTTATTGGCTTCAAAATAAAAATGCTGCCATGAATAACCAGCCATTACATCAAATTTGCTCTTGATTGATTTTACCTCTTTAACGTAGTTCAGATAGAAATCCAAAACTTTATTGTTTTTCGTCTGATCGTAAGTATTGTCAGTTCCTTTATTGGCATAAACCCACGTGGCATTTGTAGGAACATAAACGGTACCGTTGCTCTTTGAATAGTCAATCCCAAGGTTCAACACGGCCCGCATGTCGGGGAAGAAATGCAGTTTGTAATCCAACTGCAGGTTCCCGAGGAAACGGTTGACTTTTGATTTATCCTCCCTCAGTTTCAGTAAAGCAACCGGGTTGGAAGTAGCCTGGGACACAGGAACCGTATCACCTGGCTGGAGCCATCCCCAATAACCGCCAAAGTTATTGTTGGCATTGACCGGCTTGGTTGGGTCAAATGCAATGGCTGAACCAATGGCCCCGTTGTCTGCAAAATGGTTCTGTTCATTCAGATATTTTGCATTCACGTTGACCTTAAAATAGTTTTTAAAGAAGGAAGGATTGAGATTTAATCCTACTGATGTTCTCTGCATGTTATCGGTAAGAAGAATACCATTCTGATAGGTGTAACCAACTGAAAGACGGTAAGGCATTGTGCTGATGGCGCCTGTAACGGCAAGGTTCTGGTCGGTACTGATCGCAGACCTGAAAATTTCCTTCTGCCAGTTTGTGCTGTTTACACTGTCAAGTAAACCAAGGACTGCATTGTTCCCTGCATATCTTTGTTTCACAAGGGTCCGGTATTCGTCTGCCCCAAGAACGCTGATGGTTTTTGGAACTGTGGCAACAGAAACATTTCCGGTATATTCCACACCGATCTTTTTACTTCCGGCTACTCCCTTTTTCGTGGTGATAATGATTACCCCGTTCGAAGCACGCGATCCATAGATGGCAGTCGCAGAAGCATCTTTTAATACTGTGTAGGTATCGATATCGTCAGGATTGATCATGCTCAGCGATCCACGGGCACCTGCCGTAGAGGTATTGTCAACAGGAACTCCATCGATCACGACCAATGGATCATTGGAAGCATTAAGCGAGGAGCCGCCCCTGATACGGATAACAGCATCGCCCCCCGGAGCACCGCCCAAGGTTGTGACCTGGACACCAGGAATTTTCCCGATGATCAATTGCTGGGGAGATGAGATCTGACCCTGGTTGAAACTCTTTTTATCAATGGCTGTAACAGATCCGGTTGCATCCGATTTTTTCACGGAACCATATCCGATGACCACCAATTCATTTAAACTCTGTACACCAACAGACAAGGCAACATTGATTGTCTTCTGTCCGATGTAGGTAATTTCCCTGGTGGTATACCCAACGTAGGAAAAAACCAAAACATCATTGGCTTTTACCTTTAAGGTATATTTGCCGTCAATATCTGTGACTGCTCCGCTAGTTGTACCTTTAAGCACAACGGTAACGCCGGGAAGTGAACTTCCGTCAGATGCATCTGTCACAATTCCTGTCAATGCGATCTCCTGCCCGAAGCCAACAGATGCTGATGCAATGGCTAGAAAAAGAATCAGATAACGCACCCATAGTACACGTTTCTTCATAAATTTAATTTTAACAAGTTTAACATTCCGTTAATTGATTATATAATTGATTAAAGTGAACTGACATTTATTCGAGAGACGAAACAACCAGGGATCGACATGGTTAACGGACAATTTTCACAAACTTTTCAAACACAAAAGTTACAAGATTTTTTGGACCAGCTAAGATATATAATTTATCTCAATATTGACTTCCATTGAATCAAATGTTTTAAGGGCGCATTATTTTTTCAGATCTGTTAAAAAAATATGCCAGATATCATTTTCACGAGTAATTTTGCCATTAAACCTGCCAGTGAATAAAATATGTAAATGAACATAATCTATGAAACGATCGGTTTTGCTATTCCAGGTTGTTTTTTTCTGGGTGCATGTTGCCTTTTCGCAAGGTGACAAGACCCTGTTTAATCAACCTCCGGAATGGTCAAAAGACGCAATCTGGTATCAGATTTTCGTCGAACGCTTTTTCAACGGGGATAAATCCAACGATCCGAAGCCCGAAAATATCAATACACCCCCTGCAGGGATGATGGCCCCTGCAGGATGGGCTGTGACTCCATGGACCCAGGATTGGTACAAAATGGATGAGTGGGCCGTGAAAACCGGTAAGAATTTCAATGAGATGATACAGTACAGGCGGTATGGAGGCGACCTCCAGGGGGTAATCGACAAACTGGATTACCTGCAGGAACTTGGGATCACCGCTCTTTTCATAAATCCACTGAATGACGCCCCATCGCTGCATAAATATGATGCACGCAACTACCATCACATCGATGTAAATTTTGGTCCCGATCCAATTGGGGATAATCAAATCATTGCCAGTGAACATCCCGATGATCCCTCTACCTGGCAATGGACATCGGCCGATAAAATGTTTCTGAAACTGATTGCAGAGGCCCACAGGCGGAATATGAAAATCATCATGGATTATTCCTGGAATCATACCGGTGTGATGTTCTGGGCATGGCAGGATATCCTAAAGAACCAGGAAAAGTCGGTCTATAAATCATGGTATGCCATCAGATCATTCGACGACCCGGCCTCCCCCGAAAATGAGTTTTCCTATACCGGGTGGGCGGGTGTAAGCAGTTTGCCTGAACTGAAGAAGGTGAATGTAACCACCGAAAGGATCAGCGGGTATCCGTATGAAGGCGATATAAACAGCGGGGCCAAACAGCATATTTTTGATGTAACGAAACGATGGCTGGCCCCCGGCGGCGATCCAAAAAAAGGGGTAGATGGCTTCAGGCTTGACGTGGCCGACCAGATCGGACTGGTGTTCTGGCGCGATTACCGTAAATTTGTTCGCTCCATCCGGCCCGATGCCTACCTGGTTGGCGAGATATGGTGGGCAAAATGGCCGGAAAAGCTGATGGACCCGGTTCCCTATTGCATGGGGAATATTTTTGATGCCGTGATGTTTTACCAGGTGTACAAGCCTGCCAGGTACTTTTTTGCTAAAAACGATTTTGGAACCGATGCAAAAACATTCAGGGACAGCCTCGAATTCCAGTGGAACAGGCTGCCTCTTCCCAATCGCTATGCCATGATGAATGTATCTTCGTCGCATGATGCCCCACGGTTGCTGACCGATTTTTACAACCCGAATAAATACAAATTCAAATCGACCCCGAATGATGATCCGGGATATAAAACAGGCATGTCCGACCAGGAGACTTATCGGCGGTTACGATTGTACCTGGTTCACGAATTCACCACCATCGGAGCTCCGCAAATCTGGAACGGCGAGGAGATGGGTATGTGGGGTTCCGATGATCCCCATTGCCGGAAGCCACTCTGGTGGAAAGAATTCACTTTTGAACCGGAAACAAGGAATAATTTTCAGCCGGGGGTGAAAGCTTTTGACCCGGTGGGGTTCAACCAGGAACAATTCGACTGGTACAGGCAACTCATCCGGATCAGGAAAGAGAACCCGGTACTCTCAACCGGTAAAATCTCCTTCCTGGTTGCCAGTGGGAAAAAGCTGGCCTACAAAAGATTTGATGCAAACCATGAGATTATTGTCCTGTTCAACCTGGAAGATTCAAAACAAACCTTTGATATGGCGGCAAACGGAAGGTATCTGAATCTGCAGACCCGTGAAATTATCACGACGAAAAAGATCACACTGAATTCATTGACCGCCGCTATTCTAAAGAAAATCAAATAACTATGTCCATTCGTGTATTTCCTGCCTTATTTGCATTGCTTGCATGCATTGCCTTCCCGCTCTTCACACAAGCCAGGGAGGTGATCACCCTGCAGTCAAACTGGAAATTTGCCGGGGGGCCCCAGGAAAATGGCTGGCAGGCTAAGTTCGATGATTCAAATTGGCAGAAGGTCTCGATCCCGCATGATTGGGCCATATCCGGCCCGTTCATCCCCGACGGGGACGGAAATACCGGTAAACTTCCCTGGAAAGGCGAAGGCTGGTACCGGAACAGCCTGGATATCCCGCAAAAATTCAAGGGTCAAACCATCTACCTCCTTTTCGACGGCATCCTCTCCTGCCCTGAAATATACATCAACGGGAAAATGGCCGGGAAATGGGATTATGGGTACAATTCATTTTACCTCGATATTACCGCGCTTGTTCAGTTCAATAAACCAAATTCAATTGCCATTCATGCCGACACCCGGAATCACGACAGCAGGTGGTACCCGGGTGCAGGATTATTCCGGAAGATCAGGATGATCGTTGTAAACCCGGTTCACATAGGAATATGGGGAACCTATGTAACCACTCCTTCTGTAAATGCCGATAAAGCACAGGTAAGGATCGTCCAGACAATCATGAACAGGCAGGCAAGCGTTAAAGGTGAGGTTAAAATAGAGAATATCCTCCTCAATCCTTCAGGAGAAGAGATCGCAAGGAAGATGAACATGGTGGATATCACCTCGAAGGATACCATTTATTATGAAGTGACCATCCCTGTGAAGAATCCCGATCGCTGGGATGTATACCACGGCCATCTCTATTCGGTCAGAACGATCATCAGCAAAAAAGATGTGATCCTCGACAGTTGCACCACCCCCTTTGGGATCCGAACCATGAGGTTCACTGCAGATGACGGATTCTACCTGAACGGCCAAAGGGTCCAGCTGAAAGGGGTGAACCTTCATCACGACCAGGGTCCGCTGGGTGCTGCTTTTAATTACCGCGCCATGGAACGCCAGCTGCAACTGCTGAAAACCATGGGATGCAATGCCATCAGGACCAGCCATAATACGGCAGCTCCCGAACTTCTTGACCTGTGCGATGAAATGGGAATGCTCGTTTTTGATGAAGTATTTGACAAGTACGACCAGAAAGCCGATATCACCGATAAAACCGATTTCGAAGAATTTGCCTCCAGGAACATCCGGAATTTCATCATGCGCGACCGTAATCATCCTTCTGTTTTTATATGGAGCGTGGGGAATGAAATGGGTGATGTGCAGATGAATATCAACAATGGTTTCCGGCAATTGAAAACCATGCTTGAATATGTCCGCCGGTATGACGATACCCGTTCCACCACCATGGTATGCGATAACCGCAACAGCGCTGAGAAAAGGCACTTCGACTTCTACGACGTTCACTGCTGGAATTATGGCCGCCGGTATGATCTTGCCCGGCAGTTGGAGCCAAAAAAATCGGTGATCATCAGCGAATCAGCATCCACTGTGAGCACCCGAGGATTTTACGAATTGCCGTTACCTGAAAAGAAAACGGACTTTACCAAATCATTGCAGGTCAGCTCCTACGATCTCAATGCCCCGTGGTGGGCTGAGATTGCTGATGATGATTTTATGTGGCAGCAGGATGAGCCCTATGTTGCAGGTGAGTTTGTATGGACCGGCTTTGATTATTTAGGCGAGCCCACACCCTACACCAACGATTGGGCGACCGAACACGGGATGACAGCCAATGAGGCTGCACACAGCTCCTATTTCGGCATTCTCGACCTCTGCGGAATTCCCAAGGACCGGTATTACCTGTATAAAAGCTACTGGAATCCCGGCGAAACAACCATTCACATCCTCCCCCACTGGAACTGGCCAGGCAGGGAGGGCGCCAATATCCCGGTATTTGTATATACCAATGGGGATTGTGCCGAGCTGTTTCTCAATGGTAAATCCCTCGGAAAGAAATGTAAGATCCCTGGTTCGAAGAATTCAGTTGAACGTTTCCGGCTGATGTGGAATGAGGTGGCCTATCAACCGGGAGTCCTGAAGGCGGTGGCATACAGGGATGGGACAATCATCGGGGAAGTGATCATGAAAACCTCCGGAGATCTTTTCCGGTTAAGGATCACTCCCGACCGTAACTCCATCCGGTGTGACGGGAACGACCTGTCCTACATCCTCGTCGAAGCACTGGATAAGGAGGGGAATCCATGCCCGCTGGCCGATAACCTGGTTAGTTTTACGATTTCCGGACCGGGCGTCATTGCCGGTGTGGGCAACGGGAACCCACAGTCGATGGATCCTTTCCAGTCGAGCCAGGTCCGGCTGTTTTACGGGAAAGCCATGTTGATCATCCGTTCAGAAATGAAAAATGGAGAGATCAGTATCAGCGCAACCAGCAACGGGTTGGTTCAGGACAGTAAAATCATTGACACCAGGTAATTTAAACCAATTCTAATTTCGATATGTTTTGGACAACCATTCGCAAATATTCCGTTATTTTGTATGACGCATTTACCAGCAGACCTTGTGAAGATTTTAATCGGAATAGATGACACAGATAACCTCGATACACGGGGAACCGGCCACCATGCGAGGATGCTCGGTCATTCGCTCGGGAAGGCCGGGTTATTTGAAATGCGCTCGGTCACCCGTCACCAGTTGCTGGTCGACCGGAGGATCCCGTTTACTTCGCACAACAGTTCCGCCTGCCTCGCCGGGGTTTGTACAGGCAACCTGGACGACCTGATCAATCATGCGAAGGAATTTCTTAAAAGGGAAAGCGCATTTGATTCTGATGCCGGCCTGTGTGTGGCATTGGAAGATGATCTAACACGTGCCATCGTTGAGTTTGGGAAACGGGCGAAACACGAAATCCTGACAGCCAACGACGCTTATCGCCTCATCGTAAATACATCCATCTACCTGGAAGGGTTCCTCAATACAAAGATCGGGGTGATCGGTTCTTTAGCTGCAGTGGGTCTCCGGGCCGGAGGAAACGATGGCAGGCTGCTTTGGTCTCGTAATCTCCGGGAGACAACCGGCGATTTTCAGATCCGCGAATTGCTTGAACTGGTCGATATTGACAGAATTGTGGAAAAAGATCTCTTCGTTCTCGATCCATCCTCGGTCATCAGGATCAGCGACTGGTGCAGACCCGTGATGATCGGCGGCAAGATCACCCTCATAGCCGAAAAGAATTTAAACAATCAACCCTATGCATACGAGTCTGCTTCAAAAGACTATATCAAAAGTATTTCCGAATAGTTCAGTTGCGACTGCTGCGGAGATCCTCTTTCTTTTTGGGATTGGCATGATAGCCATCGTGCTGCACGCCAGGCTGCGCATTCCGATGCATCTTCCGGGCAAACAGGGATTGCTCTTTGTTGCCCTGATCGTTACCGGGAAGGGATTATCCAGATTTCCATTTGCTGCCACCGTGTCGGGACTCGGAGCTGCCACAATGCTGCTTATCCCCGGTCTCGGGTTTCATGATCCCTTTATGGCCGTCATATATCTGTTCCTTGGATTTATCATGGATTTAATGACCGAATTTGCATCCGGGTTTACTGCCAGAACCTGGATACTCGCCATTCTTTGCGGTGCCTGCTGGGTCTTCATCCCATTGTTCCGGCTCACCCTGTCGCTTTTTGTTGAAATGCCGGTGGGAGCCTTTCGAAGCGGATACCTCTATCCATTTGTCACCCATCTCATTTTCGGTATTGCAGGCGGACTCATTGCTGCCGGTTTACTTACCCTGGCTGATAAAAAATCCTGAGTTATGCCGGGCAAAATATTCAATCATACAAGTTGGCCCCCCGATATGCAAAATACACCCTATCGGTTAACCCTGAAATTGCTCGTTACCGGCCTTGTACTTATCTCTTTTTCCGTGTTATTTTTCGCCTGTAAAAAAGGCACGGCGCCAATTCCACCGCTCATCTCCTTTAATCGTGGTGCTGAATATACTTTTAATGACACCACCCTCCAGGCAGGACAGAAGGTTAAAATAGGGATCCATGCTGTCACCTCCAGCGCGAACCTGACCTATTTTTCGGTTCGGTTCGATGATGGCAGGAGCCAGATCCTGCTGGACTCAGGATTAAATGTGCCTTCACTCGATTATACCCTTGAAGTGATAAAGACCAATGCCCCGGTTGAAAAATGGACCTTCCTGATCATGGACCGGAACCGGATCGAGATGAGTGTCCAGATCAACCTTGCCAAGTCCGACAGTTCCAGGTGGGGGAAGATCAGGACAATGAACGACATCGTTCTTGGAGGCCAGGAAAACAGCGCTGTTGGAAGTTTTTTCTCCCTCGACGATACTCTGGTGATGAACCTGCAACAGGCATTTGAAAATCAATCCCTGGCCGACATTGTATACTATTACGGGCAGTATGAAGGAACCCTTGCATCGCCCAATGAAGCAGAGGCGCCTGGATTCTTCACCGGTCCGCAGGGGATTGCAAACTGGACCGTGAAAAACGAAACCCGTTACGACACAACGATGATCACCGCTCAAATGTTCGACCAGTCAGAAAATGACAGCCTCATCCTGTCGGCCTACGAACCGACAGCGGGCAAAAAGAAGGGGAAGTATATTCAGCCGGGGATGGTCTTTTCATTCAGGAGTCCGGAAGGCAAACTGGGTTTGATAAAAATACAGGAGGTGACACCCGCACCGGCAGGGTCAGTAAAAATGAATATTAAAATCCAGCAATAACGATGAAAATGTCTGTTTTAATCAGGTTACTTCTCTGGATGCTGGTATTGACATTTTTGCCAGGCATCGGCATGGCGGGTGCAGTTAATTTTCGCGACGGGGGAGATACCATAAGGAAAGCCTGGTCCACCGATCTTCCTGAATTTTTTGTAACAGCAACCCGTACGCAACATAAAACAGACGACATACCTGTCCGTCTTGCCTCGATCGGGAGCAATGAGATCAATGTAATGCCTTCAATAACAGCCGATGCCATGCTGGAACTGGTTCCGGGAATGAACATCGATCGCTCAAACGGGATCTTCTCGAAAAATGCAAGCATCACCATGCGGGGATTGAACGGAACCCCCAGGACACTGGTGCTGCTCGACGGGATCCCGCTGAACAAGGCGGATGGCGGAGGACTGAACTGGAACCGGGTGATTCCCGAATTCATCAACCGGATCGAGGTATCCAAAGGTCCCACATCCTCCGTGTATGGAAGCAATGCCATGGGCGGAGTGATCAACATTATTACCGAGCGGCCCTCGGCAAAGATCCAGGGGCAGGTGAAAGCCTTCTATGGATCAGACAATACCTTCGGAGGCCTTTTCAGTGTAAGCGGGAAGTCCGGTAAAACGGATAAAGGTTTTTATTACACGCTGAACGGATTTTACAGGCAGGGGGATGGGTATATCATGGTTCCCGACGACAGCCGCGACAGCATGGATGTGAAGAATGCCATGAAAGAGGGGCTGGTGGCAGCTAAGATCGGGTATCAATATGGGAACCGGAGCTACACCGAGATCGAATACAGCTATTTCGACGACAAGCGGTATGATGGCTTTGAGGTGTATGAGCCAGGCGGGGGTTACAATGAGTATCCTACCCACGCCATCAGGGTCACGAGCAACAATAATTTCAGCAAGGCCGAACTGCTCGTGAGCGCCTATTACCAGAATGAATTCTACCACCGCCTCACTGAATCGATGGCCGCCAAGAAAGGCAATAAATATACTATGTATAAAACCGATTCACGGCGGATTGACCAGGGGATATGGTCCAACCTGACGCTTCACGGAAAGAAAAGAATGACCTACATCCTTGGGCTGGACATCAGGTCGGGAAGAGTCGATGCCTCCGACACCTACTTAACCTCGACCGATGTTCTCCAGAATAGGGGGAAAATGGATTTTTTCGCGGTTTTTGGTGAGTATGAATGGCATATTATCAAGGATAAACTGATTCTCCTGGCCGGCCTCCGGTATGATGTGGCCAGGTTCCACAGTGGGTCATTTGTCATTGAGGAGCCCACCACCCTGACTTCATTCATGGCAGATTATCCAACGACATTTTCGGATGCAACGTGGCAGGCGCTGAGCCCGAAGCTCGGAATGAAATACATCTTTTCAAAAAACATCAGCGGCTACCTCTCCTATTCACGGGGCTTCCGCCCTGCCATGCTCGATGATATGTGTAAAAACGGAAATGTCACCAAAGGATTCAAACTGGCCAACCCACAACTCAAACCCGAAACCATCGATAATTACGAAGTTGGCGCAGACTGGAGTCCTATCCCTTCTCTTAATTTTCAGCCATCGGTGTATCTTTCATACGGTCATGACTTCCAGTATTTCGTAAGTACCGGCGACAGCATCAATACGGGTGGCGATAAGGACAAACCCATTCTCCGGAGAGAAAATGTGAGCGGCGTGAGGATCATTGGTGCAGAAATTTCGGGGCGGTGGCAGATCATTAAAAATCTAAGGCTTGTAGCCAATTATGCTTACAACAATTCTAAGATTACCTCATTTGCTTCTCCTGCCGGGAATAAGGATCTGACAGGGAAATATATTGTAGAAGTACCACGTAATCAAGCATTTGCAGGCATATGGTGGAATAACCCCATCGTCCAGGTCACCCTGACATTTAACTACAAGGATTTTCAGTGGAACGATGATGAAAACACTATTCAAACAGGCCCGTCCAATACATTTGACCTGAGACTTGGTCACACCTTTGCAGAAAAGTTTACCGTGAGCGCCACCATGCAGGATATTTTCAATACACGGTACTATGATTCGAAGGGGAATTTATCTCCCGGAAGGTTTATCATGCTGAACCTGGCATATGGGTTCAGGGGGAAATGAATTACCAATTACCAATTACCAATTATAAATAACCTAAAATTTCACCTTATGAAAAAACTATTTACAATTTTCAGCGTTTGTCTTTTCTTAATGGCCGGAACTGCCATGCAGGGCCAGGTTTTAATTGCCAAATGGACCTTCCCCACCGGGAATCCATCCGACAGCCTGGCCGATGGTGGTCTTCCCTGGAACCTTGATAAGGCTATCCATACGGAAGGCGGAACAAGTGCGATCGATTTCACCAAAAATGGCGCAACTACCAAGGCTGCTCAGGCCACGGGATGGGATAATGGCGCCAATACAAAATGCTGGGTCGTGTCGGTGAATACACTGGGGTACGATCAGCTGAAACTGTCATCAAAGCAGCAAACAGGCGGGAATAACCCCGGGCCACGCGATTACAAGGTACAGTACCGGGTAGGAACAACAGGCACCTGGGAGGACGTTCCAAATTCCACCATCATCACGGCCAACGACTGGACCACCGGAGTACTCGACACCATTCAGCTTCCAATGGAATGCCAGAGCATTGGGTCGTTGTACCTGCGGTGGATCATGACCACCAACACGAACTCCACGGGAGGAACGGTCGCATCAAGCGGGATCGACAAAATCGATGACATCTACATCACAGGCGATCTTTTCATCGGGATGAATGATCATCAGGCCCCGGTTGCATTCAGCATTTCACCTAACCCGGCAAATGGTCCGCTGACAATTTCCTGCCCTGAGGTGATCAGGAGCCTGGAGATGATCGACCTGTTGGGAAAGATCATCTATTCTGATCAGTCAGTTAACAAACTGAGCATAGCGATCAAAGGTGGATTTGCACCTAAAGGCAGCTACATCGTCCGGATCCGTACAAAATCAGGAGCGACCGGGATCAAAAAGGTGATTGTCCTGTAAAGGTCGGTTGAAAGGATTATTTGGTTATCAGGGAATAAGCGTGCAATAGTTGGCCGGGAGTAGGACAAATTGGTTAACTTTGTCATTCAAATTTCCCATACTATGAAACGCTTCATCATTGCAGCAACCTTTTTGGGTTGCAGCCTCTTTTCGTTCACGACCCATGCGCAGGTCATTGTTCCTACGCCAACCTTTCCTATCGACAGTGACTCCTGTATCATTATCTTTGATGCAACCCAGGGCGACGCCGGCCTTAAAAATGTTGCGCCCCCCATTTATGCACACACCGGGGTGATCACCAATCTCAGCACCTCCGGATCCGACTGGAAATACGTGGTTGCCGGATGGACCGAAAACATTCCCAAAGCCATGCTGACCCCGCTGGGGAACAACAAATACAAACTTTCGATAAAACCCTCCATCCGGAGTTATTATGGTGTCCCTGCCACGGAACAAATCTTGAAAATGGCCTTTGTTTTTCGCAACGCCGACGGGTCTAAAACCGGCCGCAATACCAATGGAAGTGATGTATTTGCTGATGTTTACAGCAATGAGATGAGCGTTAATATTGTCCTTCCGGCCAATAAATCCCTGTTTCCCAAGCAAAACGACCAGATCCCCATTTCCGCCATCAGCCCGACCGCCGACACCCTGAAGATTTTTGTTAACGGTGTACTGGTTAAGACCACTCCAGGCAACGCGATCACCGATACCATCCTTGCCGATAATTTCGGGTCAAACTGGGTTAAGCGCTGGGTTCGTATCGAAGGGATAAATACAAGCGGCTCCGCTGCAGATTCATTTTCATATACCGTGATTCCCCAGCCAACGGTTGCAGAACTTCCGGCAGGAATGGAGGATGGAATCAATTACCTTACTTCAAACTCAGCCCTTTTGTGTCTGTACGCTCCATTCAAGGATAATGTATTTGTGATCGGGGACTTCAATGACTGGCAACCCGATTCATCCTATTATTTGAATGTAACTCCCAATGGCAGCCGGTTCTGGATAACGATCAATAACCTTGTGCCAAAACAGGAATACATATTCCAGTACCTTGTGAATGGGACACTGCGGATCGGCGATCCTTATGCCGACAAGGTGAGCGACCCGGATGACCAGTACATTTCTGCCAAAACATACCCTGATCTCAAGCCCTATCCCACAGGAAAAACCACAGGTATTGCCACCTACCTTCAGGCGGGCCAGGATCCCTACCAATGGAGCGAGATATTATTTACCCCACCCGCAATCACCGACCTGGTGGTCTATGAACTGCTCATCCGTGATTTTACGACAAGCCATGATTACCCATCGCTGATCGACACCCTTGATTATCTCAAACATCTGGGTATAAACGCCATCGAACTGATGCCCATCATGGAATTCGAAGGGAACATCAGCTGGGGCTATAATCCTGATTTCTCTTTTGCCGTTGACAAATATTATGGCACCAAAAACGGGCTGAAACAGTTCGTAGAGGCAGCGCATGCCAGGGGAATAGCCGTGATCCTCGATATCGTTTGCAACCACCATTTTGGCAACTCCCCGCTTGTCAGGCTATATTGGGATGAAACAGCACAAAAGCCGGCAGCAAACAATCCATGGTTTAACCAGATCCCAAAACACCCCTATAATGTCGGGTATGATTTTAACCACGAAAGCCCATCGACAAAAACTTATATGGAAAAACTGATCAGGTACTGGCTGACAGAATTTCATGTTGATGGATACCGCTTCGATCTGTCAAAGGGATTTACCCAAAAAAATTCGTATCCTGATAATGTTTCACTATGGGGACAATACGATGCCACCAGGATCACCACACTTGAAAATTACACCAATGTGATCCATTCTGTCAATCCACAAGCATACGCCATTATGGAGCATTTTGCCGACAACACCGAGGAAAAGGTTCTTGCCGCCAACAACATGCTGATCTGGGGGAATATTACCGGTGCTTATGGTGAAGGAGCCATGGGCTGGAATGAAAGCCTTAAATCGGATATTTCATGGGCCTCCTATTTAAAACGGGGCTGGACACAGCCCAACCTTGTTGATTACATGGAGAGCCACGATGAAGAACGGATGATGTTCAAAACCATCACATACGGAAATACCACGCAACCCAACTACAAAATAAAAGCCGACACAACAAGGGGACTCAAGCGAATTGAACTGGCAGCCAACTTCTTTTTCACCCTTCCGGGACCTAAGATGATCTGGCAGTTTGGTGAACTGGGTTATGATTATTCCATCAATTGGCCCTCCGGGACATCCTCATCGCGGCTCGATCCGAAACCCGTCCGCTGGGATTACCAGAATCAATGGAGAAGAGAATACACGAAAAATGTTTTTTCCGCACTGATCAACCTCAAGAAGACCCAACCGGTTTTCCGCACCACCGACTATTCCATTGACATTACCGCTGCTATTAAGCGGATCTGGTTGCGGGATGCGACCATGGATGCCACTGTTCTGGGTAATTTCGATGTAATTGACAGGAATGTTACCCCGACTTTCACAAAAACCGGAAGGTGGTATGAATATTACACCGGCGATTCACTCGATGTTTCAGATGTCAACACAGTCCTTGCTTTCAAAGCAGGGGAATACAGGATTTATACAACTTCAAAGTTGAAGAAACCGGTTTTCACAGGCATTGATGAAACCACTCCCCCGGGACTATTCAATAACCGGTCAGTATTGGTCTATCCCAATCCCTCGTCCGGATTGTTCAACTTCAGGATCAACCTTCCGTTGCAATCAACCGTGGAGGTTTCAATATTCAATTTCCTTGGTCATTTGGTCAGGAAAACTACCCTTAACCATCTTCAGGCAGGGTTGAATTCGTTTTCGGTGGATATCAACCCAGGAGCCGAGGGGAAAAAATCAGCCGGGATCTATTTTTTCAGAGTGGATGCCGGAACGCTGCATGAAAGCGGCAAACTGATCCTGGAGTAGCCTGTTGTTATTTTTCGATTGCTGTTTTTTTTACCAAGGTATTCCATTCCTTAAGATAGGCCGAACGAAATGCATCGTACCACCTGTCGTTTGATGTATATTGATTAACCAGGGTCAGTGCGGTATCTCCGGGTTTTAACTGAAAATCATCCCTGGCAAGCATTTTAGCCAGCTGATCCTGGGTGGAAGCCACACTCCGTTCGGGAAATCCCTGGGCACGCAGCAAATGTAAAAACCGAACCGCCTCCCTGGTATTTCCCTTATCCAGGTAATAGGCAACCGCCTGATCTGTAAGATATGGGTTGGACCGCTGACTAATAAAATCAAAAATATTTTCCTGGATTATTCCAAACCCTTCGAGGCGATAGCGCTGATAGTCCCGGACGTTCTCATCCAGTTCACCGATCGCTTCCGCATAGTTCCCCCCGGCAACCTGAGATCGGGCTTTTAACAGTTTTTCCTGGTAAGCAGCGGCCCTGTTGTACTTCCCAAGCGTATCGCGGATCGTTTTATCCGAAAAACCGCACTGCGTCCCTGTGGCAATAAATGCCAGCGCCTGCTGGAGGCAGTGTGAAGCATTCAGGTAATTTTTTAAGGCAATGCTCCGGTCGGCACGCAATATTTGAAAGTTGACCGAATCATCCATGTTACGACACTGCTGTTCGCTGATCTTCTGACTGAATTTTAAAAGCGATTGGGAGAACTCCGGGTCATCCGATATCCCAAACACTGATCCGGCTGATTTTGTTGATTCAATGGCCATATAGGCCGAATCAAACCGGTTTGCCCATATCTTTTTTTGCGCAGCGCTCAATTGGATGATCAGGTAATACTTCATGGTTTGACGATAGAGTGAATCAAATGACCTATCGCGTTCAATCCGGTATTGGTCGGCAAGGATCTTTGCTTCGTTGAATTGATTCAACGCAAGGGTATATTGCCGGCGATCCAATGCATAAGCGCCGGAGATAAATAATTTCTCATACCGTATCCTGGCAATGACGGGGGCAAGCGAGTCAAGCATCGTAAAGGCCGCAAAATTTCCCTTTACCCTGTTCCTGAGCTGCAATGCAGCTTCAAAATAATAAACGGCTGTATCCGGTTGATGCTTCTTTAAGGCCACTTCAGATCGCACGGCCGATTCCCGTAAAAGTCCCGCGATGGCCTGGTCTTTCTTCTCTTCCAGTTTCTGCTTTAAAAACACAAGATCGTGGTCAGTGTATTTAACTTCAAACTCCTGGTAGCAATGAAGAGCCTCTTCATATTTCATCTGATCCAGTAACAGGTCGCAATCGGAGTTCCTCAGAAAGAAAAGTCCGCTGAATACGGCCTTGTAAAGAGAGTCGGAACCGATCAGGGCCGCATGACCTGTGGCGTACTGGTTTGCCTTGGCAAGGTAAGTGTCGGCCATGCCCCAATTCCGGTTCCGGATGCATTCCTCCGCAATCCCGGTATATGAATTGTAAATCCCGCTGGCCGCTTTCGACAGCAGATCATCCTCCATATTGGTTGCCTGCGTATAATGAACTTTTTCAGCAAACAACCGGGCATTCTCCATCATGGAAAAAGCCTCTGCATACTGATTTTGATTTATGAGATTCCTGGATTTATCCTCGTATGACCTGTAAATATGCCCGGAAACATATTGGGCAATGGTGTCAGCCCTGGATCCGGGGTATAATTTCGAAAACATCGTGCTGATCACATGCTCTTCCGGCGGGAAGGAACTGCTGTCGAAACAATGGCCAAGAAAATCCTGGTAAATCCGGTTCTGAAGATGATCCATCAGTTTTGAATGCCGGATGAAGGAAAGCACCCTGGCGGTAAAATCACCGGCAAGCTTATCGACACCTCCCTGCCAGGGAATCGGGCCAGCCTTTTTCAGCTCATCAATGAAGTTGAAGGTGATCGTACGTGACAGCCTGTACATGTCCGCAAATTTTTCCTCTAGCCTGCCTGGGTCAAATCCATCCTGCAGCAGGGTCGAGGGAAAATCGTAGGCCCTGATCCTTTCAATCACCTTGTTGCATTCTTCTGCCTTGAGAAAATTGGAGGGCAACAACCCGGGATCACTGAGCTGAATTGTTTCCGCTATCTGTTTCAGCGAATCCAGCATGATACCTGCCGCATAGTAATCATGGATCAGATCCAGCCTTTTTTTAAAGGTATCCAAGGCCAGGGAGTCATAAAACAGTTGTACCTCGCGGATCATCAGGGTATCAATCTCCGGATCAAAAGATGCAACTGGAAAGGTACATACAAGGCTGTCGCGGGCATTAACTGATCTGTCATTCACTGAAACTTCCGAAAAACTTGTGGTATCAAGGCGGTTTGCCCATCTGAGTTTCATGTTTACCCTGTCTGGCAGCAACAGGTTCCCTACCGGGAATTGCCTGAAAAGCGTATCCCCGCTTACAACAGGATCGACGAAAAAGATGGAAAGCTGGTTTTTATCTCCCCTCTGTTCAATTGTCAATGCTATTTTCGAGGTAACGACTATCTTCACCAGCCGAGGTTCACGAAGCACCTCCTTGGCCATTTCACGAAGCACCGCATTCCCATTGAACCAAATACCTCCGTCAGCTGAACGGTAGGGAATCCTGTATTTCAATTGCACCGATGATGTATAGATCATTAGCTGTGCCCGACTTAACACTGGAAGGCAAATCAGCAGGAAGAATAAACATAACTTTTTAAGGAGAATCATTCCCGATTTTAACACCTTGCAAAATTATGGTTTTCCGGGTATAGTTTGAAATGACAGGAGCAGATGAACAAAAGAAAAATTGTTCTATTGTTTTGATTAAAAAAAATTAAATTTGACTAATATTTTATCAGAATTGGTCACACACTTAAAATTGTTCCTATGTCCCAACATTTTACGACAAAAATTGTACTGGCATTTGCCTTTCTGTTCGCACTCGGGATTTTAATAACATCCTGTAAGTCAAAGGAGAAGCAAGCAGGGCCTCCTCCCGCATTTAAAGTAATGGAACTTAGAGGAACCAAAGTTCCTGTATACCTCCAGATGGTTGGCCAGGCGGTTGGAATTCCAACTGTGGAGATCCGTGCACGTGTTGCAGGTTATCTGAAGAACTGGTCATTCCAGGAAGGTACCATTATTAAGAAAGGACAGCCGCTTTTTACGATCGAGCAGGATGAATATATCAATGATGTTAAGTTTGCCGAGGCCGATCTTGATAACAAGATCGCTGCATGGGAAAAGGCAAAACTGGATGTGGCACGGCTTAAACCTTTGCTCTCTACCAATGCCATCAGCCAAAATGATTATGATAAGGCAGTCACAACCGAACAGCAGGACAGGGCCCTGGTTGCAAGTTCCAAATCAAACCTGCAGCAAGCCAACCTGAATCTTTCCTATACAACCATGGCCTCCCCCATCACGGGCTACATCGGGGCCTGTGATGTTCGTCCGGGGAACCTGGTCGGCAAAGGAGAAAGTACACTCCTGTCAACCGTTTCATCTGTGGATCCGATTTATGTGAACTTCCAGATGAATGAAAACGATTACCTGAGAATTATGCGCTTCTGGGAGGCACACAAAGGCGAGATAAAGGAGAAAAAAGATTTGTTCAAGGTGTTTCTGACCTTGTCTGATAACCTGCCCTTTAACCAGGTAGGAAAAATTGATTTCATCGATCGTCAAATCAACCCGCAAACAGGAACCATTGCCCTCAGGGCGGTTTTTGCCAATCCCGACGGGCTGATCAAACCGGGAAACTTCGCCAATGTCAACCTGGTCCTTTTTGAACAGGAAGACGGGATTATCATTCCCCAAAGTGCCACAACACAAATCCAGGGTAAAAATTTCGCCTTTGTCGTAAATAAGGAAAATGTGGTCAACCGGGTGCCCATCATGCTTGGCAGGGCAATCGAAAATAAATACAGCGTATTGGGCGGAATAAAGATCGGCGATAGAATCATGCTTGAAGGTTTTCAGAAATTCCAGGAAGGGATGAAGATCACACCGGTGAATGTTCCAGATACCCTCACTGTTCCTTTAACTCCGACAGTAGTAAAATAACAACGCAGGAGCGATGGAAAATTCACCTTGTTACCTTGTCACCTTGTTACCCTGTTACCTTTTTTAAATAACTCCCAAATCATAAAATATGCTCCAATCCTTTATAACCCGTCCCATTCTCTCTTCGGTTATTGCGATCATGATCACCATGGTCGGACTCCTGAGCATGATGGTGCTGCCGATTTCCCAATATCCGGATGTAGTGCCGCCTACCATCCAGGTTACGGCCTATTACCCTGGCGCCAATGCGGAGGATGTCCAGAAGACTGTCGCCATTCCGCTTGAAGAACAAATCAACGGGGTTGAAAACATGACTTACATGACCTCACAATGCGCCAACGACGGATCCTGTAACATTACGGTATTCTTCGAGGTCGGAACCGATCCCGACATGGCCACAGTGAATGTTCAAAACCGCACCCAGCGTGCAATGAACGTCTTGCCTGCGGAAGTTATCCAGGGTGGGGTCATTGTGATGAAAAAATCACCCAGCATCCTGCTTTTATATGCCCTCGTATCAAACGACACGGCCTACGACACCAAATTTTTATCCAATTACCTGAACATTAATGTCGTGAACGTTCTTAAACGTATCGATGGGGTTGGCGACGTCAACCTGTTCGGGGGAGATGATTATGCCATGCGTATCTGGCTGAACCCGGAAAGAATGGCTGGTTTAGGTGTTTCGGTGCAGGATGTCCAGGCTGCGATCAAAGATCAGAATGTCCAGGCAGCTGCCGGTATGATCGGGAAATCACCCGCTGCCAAAGGGCAGGAAATGTCAATCATGCTCCGGGTACAGGGACGGCTTACGGATGAAAAGCAATTCGGGAACATTATTGTAAAGGCCAACCAGGATGGATCGCTGGTGAGAATGAACGATATTGCCAGGATTGAACTGGGTTTGAAAACTTACGATGCAAATAGCCGCTTTAACGGAAAAACAGCCCCTGTCATCGCGGTGTACCAGTCACCCGGATCAAATGCCGTTGCCGTGCGTAAACTTTGTGATGAAACCATGCAGCAACTCTCCAAAGAGTTCCCGCTCGGGATCACCTATGAGAAGGGGCTTGATACCGTTGAATTTGTCACTGCTTCCATTGAAGAGGTGCTCAAAACACTCATGGAGGCATTTATCCTGGTTTTCATTGTTGTATTTATCTTCCTGCAGGACTGGAGGGCCACCCTGATCCCGGCCATCACCGTTCCGGTTTCACTGATTGGTGCGCTGGCCGCATTCAGTTTCCTTGGCTTCTCCATCAACATGCTTACACTTTTTGCCCTGGTTCTTGCTATCGGGATTGTGGTCGACGACGCCATTGTTGTCCTGGAGGCGGTGCAGGAAAAGATCGATTCGGAAGGACTTACACCCCTCGAGGCTACGAAACATACCATGAATGAAATCACAGGGGCCATTCTTACGATTACCATGGTACTTTGTGCAGTATTCATTCCTGTCTCTTTCCTTGGCGGCACAGTCGGCGTCATGTACAAGCAGTTCGCACTAACCCTTATCTCATCCATTCTAATCTCCGCTTTGCTGGCGCTTACCCTCACTCCCCCGCTCTGCGTCCTCCTGCTCAGGCCTAAAAAAGATAAAAAGGGATTGCTGGGTAAATTCTTTAAGTGGTTTGACCGTGGTTTTAATAAAACAACAAACGGGTACGTACGCATTGTCGAGAGCTTCACCCATCACCTTTCAAGGCCGATCATGTTTCTGTCCATTATCCTGGTGCTGACCGTAGTTGTAATGAAATTTCTTCCATCCGGCTTCTTACCCTCAGAAGATCAGGGGTACTTCTTCATCAATATCAATACCCCGAAAGCCTATTCATTGCAAAAGACCGACGAAGTGGCGCACCAGGTTGAAGCCATGCTTCAAAAGCTTGACGGAGTTGAGTCCTATACCATGATCCCCGGGTACTCTATTCTTGACAATTCGGTAAGTACCACCAACGGGATGTGTTTTGTGAAATTGAAAAGCTGGGAAGAGCGATCAGCCAAGGAGCTTCATGTGGAGATGCTCATTAAGAAGCTTCAGGCTCAGATGAGCAAGATACCCGGGGGTATTTGTATGGCCTTCAACGCGCCGGCTATCTCCGGTCTTGGAAAAACGGGGGGGCTTGAACTTCAACTTGAAGATAAATCGGGGGCCGGTCTGGATAAAATGGCGCAGGTTGTCGGTGCATTTTACCAGGGGGTTTCCCAAAGTAAAGTACTTTCGACTCCATTCACCCCTTTCCGGAACGATATTCCTCAATTCAGGCTGACGGTCGACAAGGAAAAAACTAAAACGATGGATGTCCCTGTCAACAGCATTTATTCCACCCTGCAGTCACTTTTTGGCAGTTATTATGTCAATGACTTCAACAAATTCGGGAAATCCTACCGGGTCATTATCCAGGCCGATGCCATTTACAGGGCCAATAAGGAGGATATCAACAAAGTGTATGTCAGGAGCAACGCCGGTAAAATGGTGCCGCTCGGAACGCTCATCCAGATCACGCCTACGCAGGGTCCGGATGTGGTTAAAAGATTCAACCTTTACAGTTCGGCCGATTTCACCATCGGGATCCCTCCGGGTTCCTCTACAGGGCAGGGTATTGAAGCTGTGAAACAGATTGCTGCGAAAACGCTGCCCTACGGCTTTGGTTACGAATATTCAGGTATGACACGTGAGGAGATCATCTCCGGGGGACAGGCTCCATACATATTCACACTGTGCTTCATTTTTGTATACTTCCTGCTGGCTGCAAAGTACGAAAGCTGGCTGTTACCAATACCCGTACTGCTCGCGATTCCGTTTGGTGCTTTCGGCGCCTTCGGACTTCAGTGGGCCCGGGGATTACAGAACAACATTTATGCACAGATCGGATTGATCATGCTTATCGGGCTTGTAGCCAAAAATGCCATCCTGATCGTTGAATTTGCAAAACAAAAGCATGATGCCGGGCATCCGCTGTTTGATGCCGCAGTAGAAGGCGCCAAACTCAGGTTCCGGCCGATCCTCATGACTTCATTTGCATTTATTCTTGGAGTCGTTCCCCTGATGACTGCTGCCGGAGCAGGGGCAGCAAGCCGTCATGCACTTGGAACCTCCGTATTTGGAGGAATGCTTATGGCCACCATCTGCGGGGTAATGGTTGTGCCCTCGCTTTATGTCGCCTTCCAGAAACTGGAAAACAGGATGAAAAAGAAAAGCGGCGATGAAACTAAATAAGTAATGTACAAATACGCGAATGTACAGATGCAGGAAAAAAATCGTAAATCGTAAATCGTAATTTGTAAAAACATGTGCCAGAGATATTCAAAAATCCCTATCCTTTTTATCGTTCTATCGATTTTCCTTGCTTTTGGAGGCTGCAAGGTGGGCCCTAAATATGTCAGGCCTGACATTAAGACCGATTCGCTTTTCAGGTTTGCGATGAGTTCCGACACTTCCAGTTTGGCTAACTTGGAGTGGGTAAAGCTGTTCAAGGACACAGTTCTGCAAAAGCTTATAAACACTGGTCTCCAAAATAATTACGATATCCGGATCGCCTTTTCCCGGATTGAACAGGCCAGGGCAAACTTCAAAATCGAACGGGGAAAGCAGTGGCCTCAGATTTCGGCCCAGGCACAGGCTTCATACAATGAACCTTCAACAACCGGGAGTAACACCTCCTATTCTGCCCTGGCCGGGATCAGCTGGGAAATCGATCTCTGGGGTAAACTCAGGCGGTCGAAAGAGGCTGCCCGTGCCAATTTGTTCGGACAGGTTGCCTACCAGCAGGCTGTAAGGATTTCACTGATCTACAACATTGTTGACAGCTATTTTAACCTTCTGGAATATGATAACGAACTGAGGATTGTTCTGGAGAACATCAATATCAGGCAACAATCACTCAACCTTGTAAAAGCTAAAATGATTGCCGGAACGGCCTCAGGCCTGGTAGTTGCACAAGCACAAGCTGAACTGGCCGTTGCCCAAACTGAAGTACCAAAACTCCAGATGCAGATCGGCCAGGAGGAAAATTTCCTGAGTACCTTGCTTGGCGAAGCACCGCATGCTATTCAACGCGGAAGACCCATGCTCGATCAGATCAATCCTCCTGATACCCGGACACCGGGACTTGTTCCTGCGCTCATCGTTCGAAGGCCCGACATCATCATGGCTGAACAATCACTGGTTGCTGCCAATGCAAATATCGGGGTAGCCCGGGCCATGATGTTCCCCTCGCTGAGCATTTCCGGGAGTGTAGGAGCCCTGTTCGATCCCACAAACCTCGCCTACAATGCCCTCGGCAACCTGGTTGCTCCCATATTCGGCGGTGGTCAGTTGCGGGCAGGTGTAAAAAAGGCACAAGCATATAAAGAAGAGATACTGAACACTTATCTGCAAACGATCAATACCTCCCTGAAAGAGGTTTCCAATGCTTTGCTCGAGGTGCAGAAACAAAGGGAAATTGTAGTCAGCCTGAAAATTACAGTGGATGCAGCACAAACTGCTTTTGATCTGTCGAACCAGCTCTATAATGCCGGGTATGCCAGTTACCTGGATGTGATCCAGGCCCAGTCATTGTTGTTCTCTTCGCAGGTTAGCCTTTCGCAGTCTCAAAGCAATGAGCTTACCTCCATCGTATCACTCTATACTGCCCTGGGCGGAGGCTGGAAATAATGGAGGCAAAATGAAAAGCAAACGTTTCATTTTTGGCAAACTAGGCTTACCCCTTCTCTTATTATTGACGATTGGAGCCCCGCTGGCTGCCCAGGAAATCAGTGACAGTGCGACCGAAGTGCTCAAATCGAAAATTTTAGGCAAACTGAATCATTTTTCTTTTGGCTTATACATCGATGCCTATTACAACTGGACACTCGGGGCAGACCAGGACACTTCGAATATTGTCCCATACTCCTCAAACTGTCCTGTTCAGGATCAGATCAGGATGAACGTTGCGGCACTTGAGTTTTATTATAACACAGATAAAGTCAGGGGAAAACTTGCGATCCAGTATGGGGATGCCCCCAACCTGATGGCATCTGCCAATTCACAATGGATCAAGACCATCAGGCAGGCCAACTTCGGTTTCAGGATTGTAAAGGATTTATGGGTTGATTTTGGTTATATTTTCAATCCCGTCGGATATGAATCATCCTGGGCCGTATTGAACCAGATCAGTTTTGTCACTGTGGGAGGATATTTTGAACCGGGAAGCGTGCTTGGCGCCAAAATCTCCTATAAGTTCAATGACAAATTCAGTTGCGGAGCAATGATCGGAAATCCATTCTCTCTGGCCTATGCGCAGAATATCCATATGGCAGGGCTTCTTTTCCTCAACTACAAACCTTTGAAGAACCTGAGCATCACCTATAATAATTTCTTTGGGAACCAGGCGCTTTATGATGCCGAAATTGATAATGATATTTTATACAACAACATCATTGTAACATGGTCACCTTATAAATCTGTTGACCTTGTCGGACAGTTTGACTTCGCTGGTCAGACAAACTCTGCCAAAGCCCCTGATACGACGAAAACTGCATTGATGTTCTCGGGTTTTCTGCAAGCCAGGTATTCATTTGCAAAGGTTTTTGCCCTGACTGCCCGATATGAGGTATTGAATGACCCCAATGGTTTCCTTACCGGAATCAATCCCTATACCGATCGTGGCCTCCGTACCAACGGATTTTCTGTCAGTTTTGAATATAAACCCATTTCATACGGTTACATTCGTGTTGCCTACCGATACCTCGACGGATATCCTGGGAGTAAAATCTTTGCCAGTTACACCAATGACAGCATGCAGGCCATCATCTTTTCGACCGGGGTGCGATTTTAATTGGTAAATTTGTCTTTTAAGACAACCAGAGATTATGACCCGCAAAGAAATAGAACAACGCTATCACCGGGTGTGTGATTTCGTATTCAGGGAACAGTTGAAAAGCGCCCTCGATGAACTTGAAAAACTCATCCGGTTCACCACAAAAGCTGATTATTTCTATCAGATCGAAACATTTGCCGATAATTATCGCACTTTGCTTCACTATGCATTCGATGGTTATCATGATCCACAGCAGAAATCAATACTGGATGGTCTTTGCTCTTCGATCCTCGCCGTAGCCGACGAAATAATGCAAACGCTCGTCACACAGGAGTTGCCTTCCCGGAGATCGGAAAAACTTTTCCTTCTCCATGAGTTCGGAGATGATCCGTTAACCATATCAGGAAAGGTTGAACAGATTTTTTTTAACCGGGAGGTGAGTAAACTCATTGAGGAGACCGACCTCGACGGAGATGGACATATTTCTGAAACACCCATTCCCATCAGGCAAACTGATCATATTTTCAAACTGATCTGGCTTTCCGAAAAAATGACACCGGAAAATATCACGCTCCTCAGGCGGATCAACCAGTCGGAACAAATTCAATGGCATGAGAAATGCCTGATGGTCAGTGCACTCACCCTCAGCCTGCTGAATCATTTTGATCAGCATAAACTCCTGCTGCTCCTCGAATTCACTGAACCCCGGCAAGACCAGGTATATCAGCGGGCACTTACCGGCCTGGTTCTTGGTTTGCTGGTTTATGAAAAACGGCTGGGATATTATCCCGAACTGGTAGAAAAGCTGAAAAAATTCAGCAATGATGAATCCTTCCTTCCTGAAATAGAGCTGATCCTGATGCAATTGCTGATGGCCCGGGAAACCGATAAAATCACCCGTGAATTTGAGGAAGAGGTCCTTCCCGAGATGAAAAAAATGATGCCCAAGATCGAGGATAAACTTCAGCTTACCGACCTTACGGATGAAGAGGAACTGGAGGGGAAGAACCCCGGCTGGAAGGATATGATCAATGAGGTGCCGGGCCTGTTTGAGAAAATTGAAAAATTTTCAAAGATGCAGATGGAGGGAGGTGATGTGTTTATGAGTACCTTCCAGCTGCTCAAACGATTCGACTTCTTCAATTCCATGAGCAACTGGTTCGTCCCCTTCCACCGCGATCATCCTGAGATCAGCAAAAGTTTTTCGGATAAGGAGGAGATCAACATCCGCCTGCTCGAAAGCCTTGAGAAAGCTTTTTACATCTGCAATTCCGATAAATACTCGTTTGCCATTAACTTCAGGGCCATTCCGGATCAGCAGCGGACCATGATCGTGACAAATTTTGAGGCTGAATTTGCCCAAATGAAGGAGATGGCCTCCGAAGAACAGGTGCTCGACCAGTCACTCGCCTCCAATTCGATTTTCATTCAGTATATCCAGGATCTTTACCGGTTCTATAAATTATACCCGTTAAAACAGGAGTTTGATGACCTGTTCCATCTTCCCCTTCGTTTCACCAACCTCTTCATTTTCAAAACCTTCCTCGAGCAAGGTGGTTTTACTGAAAAAGTGGCCTTCTTCCATTTCGAAAAAGATCATTACAACGATGCCATCGGCGCATATGAAGAGCTGATGTCGAGAACAGATCCGCGCAGTGAATTCTTCGAAAAGGTTGGTTACTGCTACCAGAAAACGGGACGGTTCAGGAATGCAGTTGAATATTATAAAAAGGCTGAACTCTTTGATGCAGACAGGCAATGGATCGTGAAAAAACTTGGATGGTGCTGCCTGAAACTGAAGGATTATGAACAGGCCCTGCTCTATTTTAAAGATGCATCAGCCCTTCAGCCCGAAGATGTCACCCTTCAGATACAGGTAGGCCAGTGTTATCTGAACCTGAAGGATTACGACAGAGCGCTGCACCAGTATTCAAAACTCCGGTTTTTCAGCCCCGACAACCTGAAAGTCCTCCGGCCCATCGCCTATTGCCAGTTTGTTCTGGGAAAACCTGAAATGGCAGCTGAGATCTATGCTCAGATCCTGGGAATGACCTCGAATCCTTCGGCATACGACCTGATGAATGCAGCTCATATCAAACTCTGTCTGGGTGAACGGAAAGAGGCGCTTTCACTCTATAAACAAGGTCTGTCCCTTCCCGTGCCGGGTCGCACTGAACTCATGAATGCTTTTGATGAAGATGCCCAGTACCTGGTTCATAACGGAATCCCCTCATACGAAATCCCGCTGATCCGCGATTATCTGCTAATTCAATCCGAACCATGATTTTTTCACATAAACTGTAATGAAGAAAAAGGAGATTGGATTTTTTCTGCTTCTTTTCGTGGTCAGCCTTTTTTTAACATTCAGAATTCACAAAGAGAAAGGGCAATACAACTATCGAAGCGAAATATGGGCGGATCGCGCAGGTTACTATATCTATCTTCCATCCCTGTTCAAGTTTCATTTTGATGCAAAAAAATGTCCCGAAAAACTCGATGAGAAGACAGGATATGGATTCTTGATCGACAAAAACAGGAATACCATAAACACCAAATACAACTATGGTGTCGCTGCCCTGATCTCTCCTTTTTTTCTTGCCGCTTCTGTGATTTCTCCCATTCTCCATATTCCGGATGAGGATGGATTTGGACTGGTTTATCATAAAATCATAAACCTGGCGGCCGTCATTTATCTCATCCTCGGGCTGTGGTTCCTGAAAAAATTCCTCTCCTTTTATTTCAATACGGCGCTCCAGTTTGGGATCCTCCTGTTTATCTATGCCGGAACCAACCTCCTGTTCTATTCGATCGAAAACACGCTGATGTCGCATGTTTACTCCTTTTTCCTGTTCAGCCTGTTCCTGTTTTTAATGAAACAGTTTCTGGAGAGCAATTACAGTTACAACTATTTTCTGTGGCTGTGTGTGACCTATGCTTTCATCGTTCTCATCAGGCCAACCAACGCACTGGTGCTGAGCCTTCTCTTTCTTTGGGATACAGGGAAGATGGCCGGGGTAAAACAAAGAATCAGGATATTTTTCAGACCAAAATTCCTGGTCTCATTTTGCATGGTTGTATTCCTTGTCTTCCTCCCGCAGATGATCTACTGGAAATATTCAAGAGGAGGTTACCTGGTCTATACCTATGATTATGACACCTTCTCAAACTGGAATCATCCGAAATTATTGGAAGTATGGTTCTCAACCATCAATGGTTTGTTTCTTTATACCCCGATGGTCCTGCTTATGATCACTGGAATGGTGATCATGATTGTAAAAAGGATCCAAAACGGTATATTGACCCTGGCTCTCTTTTTTCTCATGAGCTATATTTTTGCCTCCTGGTGCAGATGGTATTTTGGCTGTGGTTTTGGTCAACGCTCCTACGTAGAATATTATGCTGTTTTTTCCATCCCTTTCGGATATTTCCTACGGGAATCCTGGCGGATTCGTAACCTTGCAATAAAAATTCTGGGTGGAATCCTCTTGCTGATCTTCACCTGTTACAACGGCATGATGAGCCTGAAATATGACCAGTGTTTTTTCGGTTCAACCTGGGATTGGGCACAATTCGGCAGGCAGTTGGAGCAGGCACACCTGTTCTGTCTGAATGACAGGGAATATACATTTGAGAATGATCTGGAGAATAAGGCATTGCCTTACCTCGACAACACTTCCGATTCAGTCTCCTTTTCCGGGATGTTTTCTGCAAGGATATCACCTCATCGGGAATATGAGGTAATCTATTCCACTCCGCTGAAGAAACTTGGGAAAGGGCCCCATAAAATCATCGATTTTTATTTTATGGCCTTTAATCCGGGAACCCAAAATAATAAGGCATTCATCGTTTGCTCCATCGATAAAAGCGATACCAATGTTTACCTGCAATCAAATCCTTTGGCTCCTGTTTTTACACAAAAAAGAAAATGGCAAAAACTCAGTTTCCATTTCCCGCTTCCTGACAACCTGAGCGGCAACCCTGACCTGAAGCTGTATTTCTGGAATCCGGAAAGGTCCTCCTTTTTTGTCGATGATCTTAAGCTGGAATTTCATTAATTTCTGCCTTATGATTCCATTTTCCTTTGAAAATTGTAACTTGCAGTCCTCATTCAGTTAACATTTGAATCTATGAAGTTCAGCGCTGTTCAGATTGCCGGAATGCTCAACGGGACCATTGAAGGGAGCCCGGAAGCGACCATCTCCACCTTGTCAAAAATCGAAGAGGGCATCCCCGGATCACTCTCCTTCCTTTCAAATCCGCTATATACTCCGTACATTTATAAAACCCAGGCATCCATTGTGATTGTGGATAGATCCTTCGTGCCTGAAAATCCCATCAGCGCAACCCTGATCCGGGTTGACAATGCCGGCATCGCCTTTGCCAAGCTCCTGGAGGTGTACAACCAGATAAAAAATGATAAAAAAGGGATCTCTGGGCTCAGTTCCATTGACGGATCTGCCCGATTGGGCGCAGATGTGTATGTTGGTGATTTTACGGTGCTTGGCGAAAATGTGGTGATAGGGAGCAACGTCAAGATATATCCGCAGGTTTTTATTGGCGACAATACCATCATCGGGGATAACACCATGTTGTTTGCCGGCGTCAAAATCTATTCAGACAATAAGATCGGGAAAAATTGCATTCTTCATGCCGGCGTTGTTGTGGGAAGTGACGGATTCAGGTTTAACCAGCAGGATGGAGAAAACATCAAGGTTCCCCAGATCGGGAATGTGATCATCGAAGACAATGTGGAAGTGGGCGCCAATTGCACCATCGACCGGGCTACTTTTGGTTCTACCATCATCCGCCAGGGAGTGAAACTCGATAACCTCATTCACATAGGCCATAATGTGGAAGTTGGTGAAAATACCTGCATTGCAGCTGGGACAGGGATTGCAGGGTCAACCAAGGTCGGGAAAAACTGCATGATCAGCGGCCATGTCGCCATGACAGGACATATTTCCATCGCCGACGGGACCATTCTGGGCGGAGCAACCGGAGTTTCAAAAAGTTTGACCAAGCCTGGTCAGATGTACCTTGGCACACCGGCACTGGAGGTGTCTAAATTCAGAAGATCGACCGTACTTTTCCGCAATCTCCCGGAACTGGCCGAAAGGATTGACAAACTGGAAAAAGCGCAGAAAAAATCCGTTTAACTTCTGCTATGCCATTTTATTTCTGTTCACAGTTTGATTTGCCGCACAAACAGCCGGTAGAAAATTTCCACGAATGTTATGTAAAAGATGTATTTTCGCTTGTTAAAAATTTCAAACGTTAAACCCGGAGGAGCTATGAAACGGTTAATTCTGATTTTTCCTTTAATGACCCTGATGATAGCAACCGTTGCTCAATCATATATTCCCATCACCGACAACATGCAAATCAGCAGCAATTCTGACATCAAGTTTATTGGCGGTAATTACACTTTCACCGATGCTCCGGCCGATGGCGTGATCCAGATCAACGGCAAGGAAAACATCACCCTTGATGGCGACAGTTGCAGGGTAAATGGGGTGGGATCAACCGGATACATGATCAAGGTGACCAATTCACACAACATTGAGATTAAAAATTTTGATTCTGTATTTAAATATAAGTATGCCGTATATATCATGAACTCCGACCACATCAGCATCAACGGCAATGTATTCTGTCATAATAAAGTTGATTCAGCGGGGTGGATCGATGTCTGGGCAGATTACACGCAGGCATTGGGGGGAGGAATAATGATGTATCAGAGCCGGGTGGTGGATATCTTTAATAATAACATGACTATGCAGAATGACGGGGTGGCGCTCTACCATTGTGATAGTCTAAGTATTCATAATAATGATTTTTCCTGGAACACCTCGTATGGTATCCGCATGTTCTGGACAGACTCCTGCCATATTTACCAGAATAATTGTTCGCATGTCAATCGACCGAAGACCGATCCGAGCGATTGCGCTGCTTTGCTGATGATCATTTCAAATGAGAACCGGGTTGAGTACAATGATTTGTCCTACTCGGGCGATGGGGTATTCCTGGGCCAGTATCAGCACTCCAATGTGCCTAACAACAATCATTTCGAATGGAACGAATGCTCCTATTCTCCTCACAATGCCATTGAAGCTACATTCGCCGACGGTAACATCTACAAACACAACAACTGTAATTACAGTCATTATGGCTTATGGCTCGGGTACTCTTTTAATTCAGTTGTCGACAGCAATGAGATCATCGGGAATTATCAGTCGGGCCTCGCAGTTGACCGTGGTTTTAACAATGAAATTTCGTATAATACCATCCGGGATAATCCCATCGGCATTGAATTATGGGAGGGGACCCCTGCATCAGGGTATTCATCTTACCGTTCGCAGGATTACCCCATCCATCATAACCTGTTTGATGGAAATACCAAGGCTGTTTCCTCCATCAACACGAAACACGCCACCATTCAAGACAATGAATTCAAGTACAGTCAAACGGCCAGTATATATCTTGAAGGGACCTCTGCCACCGACACCATCATCGCAAATACATTCAGGATGCCTACAGGTTAACATATCCTCAACAATTCGACCTATACAAAATACGCCCCGGGGAATCTTTTTTTACCAACGGACACCAGCCTGATTTCCGCTAAAATTTATGACAAACATGATAATACATCAAAGGGAGATGTGATTTGGTACCCACCCTTAACAGGTCCCGAAACCCTGATCCAGACTATGCCTCCCTGCGATATGGCTGAACCCCAGACCATCTGGTACGGCTATCCTGAAGTGGGTTTTCCCGCCACGTTGAAGTTCCCGGATTCAGTCACTTTTGACTCAGTACAGAAAAAAATCGGGAAGGCCTCGGTGAAATTGGTTACAAGCCGGGGTTACGACCTTGCGCTGAATTACCGGCCGGCAGGTGATTCACTCTCGCACTGGCAGCTATCGGATACGGATACCCTGTATTTCTGGGTGCGCACAATCAAACAGCCACAGTATGGCTTTCAATTTTTTTCCGTCCGGATCGGCGATGACCATGGAAATTATTATAAATACACAGCTTCACCCTCTTTGTTGAACGCAGCAAACCTGGTGTGGAAACGATATAAGTTTCCATTATCCGGCAATACCCAGTTTTCAAGGTCTGCCACGGGCAACATGTCGCTAAGCGAGGTGAATTATGTTGAAATTCATGCCGACACCTGGGATTATGGCTTTACGTTATGGGTTGACGGTATTCAGTTCAATCCCTGCGATCCTGTTACCGGGATTGAACCGGAAAGGGAAATCAAATCATCCTCGTTGATTATCTGGCCCAATCCCTTCAACGACAAAACGACCATCCGGTATCATGTGAATATAGACGGGCCTGTTCTGATCGAACTCTTCAATCTCCAGGGAATAAAAATCCGGACCCTCGAAAATGAGATAAAACTTCCTGGTGATTATAACATTGAATTGAATGCCTGCGACTTTGGGACAAACGGGTTCCGGAAATCCGGAGCACAATCTGTATCAGGGGTATATCTGTTAAAATTGACCACCACCGACGGCAGTGTCACCAGCAAGATGGTGCTCATTAAATAAAAGGAAAGAGATGCCTGACACCGTGTGAAAATTAAAAACCCTTGTAACTATTTAAGAAACAAGGGTTTATTTTTATTATTCGTGCCCGGAACAGGACTCGAACCTGCACATCCATACAGACACTAGTCCCTGAAACTAGCGCGTCTACCAATTCCGCCATCCGGGCATTTTCCCGTACAAAGCCATTCTTCGCCCGTACGGTTCAGGGAGTGCAAAAGTACGCTTTTTTTTACTTGAACCAAGAGTCAATTTGATATTTTTCAAATTTCTTTGCCCGGGATCAGAATGGGCTGCATTCCAGGTACGCCGGGTTCCGGTCAGGACCAGTTTCACTCCTGCAGGTGGCAAACCTGTTCCTTCCCGGGATGCGCGTACCTTTAAATTCAAGGATCAGGCTGATCTCATGCGCGCCACCCGTTCCCTGAAGGTTACTGGAAACCTGGATGTCATAGCTGTACATGAATTTGAGGTTCATGGTTTCAGAAATTATGTACCGATAACCACCAAGCACCATCAGTGCTGTAGTCGCCCCATATACCGATGTTGTCTTAAAATAGCCTCCCAGGTAAATATTGTATTTCAACGCATTCATCCCAACCTGCAGTGAGTTCATCCCGTTTTGGTTCTGGAAAATGATTCCCGGATTCAGACGAAGAGGATCACCGGCGCCCTTTACCGGATTTTGAGATGAATTGGGACCGTTTCCCAGGGAAATGACAAAATCAAGATGACCCACATATTTTCTGGGCAATGGGGCTTTCAGAACCGATATGAACGACTCATCAGGCTGAAAAAGGTGATCCACAGCGAAACCCGCTGTTCCGGTGAAATTGCCGCTGTTGTTCACAAATTGCACCAGCCCGCCTACGCCGAAATCCGAAAAAATGCGCTTCTGGTCATCGGGACCGATCAATTGTGTCGGATAAATATTGCCATATTTACCACTCAGCTGGTCGCTGAAGACAAAATCACTCCACTGAAGCCATTTCTGAATCATGGAACCTTTGATCCCTACCTGGCAGATCACATTGTATGAGACCGGAATCCTGGCTGACAAAGAAAGTCCGACCGAAAGATTTTTAATAAACCCTACGCCTTCATTATCGCGATTCACCAAAAGCCCTATCCCACCTGACCCCGGCAAATTGCGATCCCCGAAATCACCCGAAAAATAAAGGGTTTTAAAATCAACAGGCAGGTTTGGCCACTGGTCACGGCAGGAGAGCCTTGCCCTGACGCCGGCATTAAGTCCTGTGAAGGCCGGGTTATAATAAATTGGCGCATTGAGCCATTGTGAATAGTTCGGATCCTGGCCTTTTGCAATGGAAAAAAGCAATACCAGGTCAAGGAATATCCATGCTGGAATCATACGTATTGTTTTCATGTTCCCTCCAACTTTTATCTAAATAATGTAACCGTGCCAATCGTTTTCCCGGCCCCTTTTCCGATATTTGAACCTGTCCAGACCATGCCATCCCTGAATTCCGCCTCCACTTTCCATAAATAGGTATCCTGAGGCATAAGTTTCCCATTGACAGTTCCATCCCATGATTCAGTCGGGACCCCGCTTTCATCCAGAGCAACAGAGCTCCACATCAAATGGCCCCAGTTGTCATACACATCTATCTTGAATCTCTTCAGGTTGATCCCCGCAGGTTTAAAAACTCCCGGCAGGGAACTTGAAACGGTCGGTGCAAACCCGTTGGGGATATACAACCCTTTGAACATCATCTGGTAATTCAGGATGGTTGTATCAACGCAGTTCAGATTATTTCTGGCAATAAGACGGATCAGATAGGTGCCGTCGTCAAAATAGGTAATCGTCGGATTTTCTTCCTCGGAGGACTGGCCGTTTCCAAAGTCCCAGAAATAGGTATCTGCGTCTCTCGAGTGATTTTCCAACAGAATATTCCCCTTCCAGGTGTTTTCATTGTCACTGATTTCGAAGTCAGCTACGGTTTTAAATACATGGGCTTCAATTTCATTGGATTCGGTACTCTTTGGATTATCGAGATCCTTGCTGAGTGTGGTTAACAGGACACAACTCACCATGTCATGATCCAGGAGGGTACTGTCAACATAAACAGGTTGATTCAAACCAACTTTTATCCCATTTTTCAACCATCTGTATTCGGGTGAAGATCCGGCATTGGATGCAATCGCGTGAAATGTCACCACGGTCCCGGAACAAATTGGGTTCTTGTCGACATTGATGGATATGGCAGGTGAATCTTTAAATGACCCTCCAACGGTAATTCTGCCAACCTTTAAGTTCGAACACCCCCGGTCGTTCTGGGCTGCAACGGTGAAATAATATTCCCCGCTTTTGAGCCAGATGACAGGTATGGCATAACCGATATTCCCGGATGGAAAAACCACCTCCGTGGAATCAGCTTCTACAAGCAGCGTATAATCCTTGAAGATACGCCACATATAGGTATCTCCTGGTATTGCCACAACCCCTAAACCGTATAGTTGCCCCTCCTGCACCACCTGGTTGATCTGGGCATTTACATTCGTTACAAGAAGTAACCCTATCAGGACTATAAGCTTCAGTCTTATATGACCACTCACACCTTGCATCTTGTTAACTTACCACCGGGGCATAATACCTGCACCCAGTATGAATCTTAATCAAAATGGATGATTCGTCCACTTTGCATGTGATTCCAATGTTAAACCGGCTCCCGGTATGCCTCTTGGGCATACCGGGAGTGGCTGGGAACGATCACCTGATCAATCCCGAACATGTTAACCGACAGGTTATTACGGGTTCTTAACAATAAATGGTCCCGTAGCCGGATCCGGTGTAATCGTCGGACGTGCCTTGATGGTTTGATTTACGTTTTTACCAAAGGCCAATTCCGGGTTACAGTCGATTTCAGATATAACGTCATCCAGCGTGGTGGCCCCAACGGTGATTATCCCATCAACAGCCAGGTTAATGGACAAATCGGCCAGGGTTTCAAAAGAGTTATTGGTAATATCCATCTTGACCCAGATCTTAGCACTGCCATCGAAAGCGGCAGTAGCCAGATCTGTAGATGTTGCAACATTTCCGGCAATGGTTGTGGTATGAGGGCTGGTAAACAATGAGTCAGTACTCCAGGTAACTGCTGTAAGTGTTTGCACTGCATCAAGACCAGTTATCCTGAACGAAGGAGTCCAGGCGCCCGTGTAGTTCTTTGCAGAAATCCTGGCATACACTGAATTCACGCCATACTGGTAGGCAACCGTTGGCGCTCCCGGAGTAACTATAGCAGAACTGACATCAGCCGCACAATAAGTGCCACTGCCACCTGCTCCTCCCATCGGGTAAATGGCCAGCAGGAACTTGTTGATAGGCTTGATTTGCCAGACTTTCATGTTCATGGCATTGCAGATTCCATTGCTCCCGGCAAATTTTACAACCAGGTAGTAGGGATTAACAAGTCCGTTAACAATGGCCTGGGCTGTCCAGGTTATTACAATCTGATCCTGTCCAACAGCCGGGGCATTGTAAGTTCCGGTGGCAATGATCTCAGCGCCCGGGGCCGGGACGACGCCGGTAGCGCTCATCAGGTCGACATTTGTAGTTACATACCAGGTATAACTACCGGTGACCCCGTTGTATGGCGGGTTCCCAATTACAACTTTATAGGTATAAGGTGATCCTGCGGCAGGAGATAAAGGGCCTGGCGTACAAACCGGCTGTCCATAAACCATTCCCATACTGGAAAAGAAGACAAATAAAACGAGAAATAATAGATGCTTTTTCATTTTTTTTTAGATTTTAAATGGTTTAACTGATTCATTTTTCATCTCATTTTCATTTATTCTAATCTCAGGTGTTTCATAGGCTTGTGGTTTTTTTTATAATTAGTTAGAAATTTCTTGTTATTGAAGGTCTCGGGTACACAGTAACAACCACAACCGGCCGGTTGGCAAGAGGAGTAAAGTTTCCTGACTGATCCAATAGCCAGTAGGTGATCGTGCTGTTCCCTAAAGGGAAAATAATATTTTGCGTGTATAGTGAAATTTGGCCAGATCCTGAAATGACGGCACCTCCGGCAAGGGTAATCTTCCAATGAAGAGTTAGGTTTGCAGGGGATGTACAATTATCGGAGAAAGTAGAAGGATCAAGATCAAATGTGGTTCCTCCGGCATAAAAAGTATACCAGTCGGGGCGGATGGGTGTAATATCGCCGACCCAATCCCAGAAAGCGGTTACAATATCCTGTACACACCATCGGACAGGGTTTGGGCTATTTGTAAACATAGGGGGAACATTATCTACAACTGTGACCGATGCTGTCGCAATTGCACTGCAACCATTGTCATTGGCGGTGATTGTAAATAGGGTGGTCTGAGGAAATTGAGGAGAGGTGCTATTCAACACTCCAGCAATAGGATTTGATGTTCCTGATTCGGGGATTCCGGTGAGATTTACAGTATTATTTCTGGCCCAATTGTAGGTTGTTCCCGGATTATTGTTGGGAGTTGACAGGACGATGGGCGTGATTAAACTACCCGGGCATACTGTCTGGGAACCTGGCACAGCGGTGACTGACATGTCGCAGATGCTTTTCACAACGATACTGTCAATCCTGCTGAATGCTTCGGGAGGTACCATTCCGCTGCCCTGGGTTGGAGTGTTGCTTGTCATTATCCAGCGAATGAAAACGGAAGGCTGGTCGTTGCATGCAACAGGAAGATTTACCAATGGCATTGGGAACCAATGGTTTCCTGTGCTCAGTGAAAAGGACAGAATGGGAACCCAGGTACCCGAAGCGCCGATCTTATAATCTACAGAAAAATCTCTCGGACCAAAATCCCCGGCGGTGAATGATTGCAGTTGTGCTTCAATCGTCAAACCTACAAAACCAGCCGAGGAGAACTCAATTTTCCAGTATTTCGTGTTAGCGCCATTGTCCCAGTGGTCGGCCGCGGCACAACGCGTTGCAACACCGGGGTGATTAAATACGACCGTTCCTGTTCCTCCCTGGGTTGTAATTTCCATTCCCAGATTGTCTGGCGTTCCACCATCCGCAATTGCATCATCGGGATTATTGGGAAAATGCCACTCAATTACCGTCGTCTGGCTCCATGCTTCAGGGAACAGTGTGACTATGAATATTATCGGAATAACAATACGAAAAATCGCTCCCCGGGAAAAAAGTGATATAACCAAACGCAGCAGATTTGCCAGTCGGTTATAAACGCTGGGGAGGCGAAATAGTCCCGTCAATGGAGTAGTTTAAAAAAATTAAAATAAATGAATTGCAGTCCTTTATGGCAAAAGGCATGCCGGATGGCGAGATTCAAAAATATCCGTCAGTTAAAATGCTGTATTTTAACTATATATGTGTTTTGAATCAGATCAGGGGAAGAGAAAAAGCCAGGGCCGAAGCGGGATTGAACGCGATAAAACCGCACAATTGTTCGCTTCTAGGAAGGGTTGTCGTGCTTCTGAATGATGATTTTAAACTTAGCCATTTTCCTGATCAGGGCATCACGGGAAATTCCGAGTGCACGGGCCGTTTTGATCTGATTATAACCATTTTGATGTAAGGTATTCCTGATGAGCGCAATTTCGGTCTCTTCCAGGGTCCCATTTGAAAATACATTCATACCGGGTGTTCCCTGTTTTTGTTTTACCGGGAAATCACCGACTCCCAGCAAACCTCCGCTTGACAGAATAACTGCGCGCTCAACCATGTTTTTCAGCTCCCGTACATTTCCAGGGAAGTCATATTTAAGCAGTTCATTGATAACCCCATCGTCAACAGCAGGAGTAGGTTTGTTGATCTTTTTTGAGAAGTCGGCAATAAAAAAATGCAGCAATGGCTCAATATCCTCCGGTCGTTCCCTGAGAGGTGGAATATGGATTGTTAAAGTATTTAACCTGTGGAGAAGGTCCAGCCTGAATTTTTTCTCATCAACAAGTTTTTCAAGGTCATGGTTGGTTGCAGAAATGATACGGAAATCAGTTTTTACAGGGTCAGTCTCTCCTACCCGGGTTATCTGTTTTTCTTCTATGGCCCTAAGCACCTTTGATTGGAGGTTCAAAGGCATATCGGCGATTTCATCCAGGAATAAGGTTCCGTGGTCGCAAATTTCGAAAAAACCCTTTTTATCATTGATGGCACCGGTGAAGGCCCCCTTTTTATGGCCGAAAAATTCACTTTCCATCAATGAGTCTGTAACAGAACTACTGTTAACCGTACAAAGTAAATTATTTTTACGGCTGCTGGCATAATGAAGGATCCTGGCAATATTTTCTTTACCAGTGCCGCTTTCTCCGGTAATCAAAACATGGGTTTCAGGGTAATTCGCCGCTTTCAGGGCAAAATCAAGAACCTGCCTGATCGCGTCACTTGCCCCGACCATCTGTCTTTCGATTCGCTCCTCAAGGCTTTTGGAGATCAGGGAACTTTTCTCTTCCATCTCTTTTAAGCGCTGCTGTAAAAGCAGAAATTTTTGTGTTCGTTCAATGGCAATCCTGATATCCATCTGGCGGAATGGTTTCCTGAGATAATCAATGGCACCTAACCGCATGGCGCTGATTACCGTGTCCATATCCCCGTGAGCTGAAACAACAATTACCTCGATGGAAGGGTATTTTGCCTTTACCTCTTTCAGCAAATCGAGGCCATTGATGCCTGGCAAACGCACATCGAGGATTAACAGATCGATGGGATGGTTTTCCATCACTGCCCAACCTTCATTCCCGGTGTTGGCTATATAGGGCTTATATCCCCGGTTCCTGAAAAATTCCTCAAGTTCCTCAGTAAACTGACGCTCGTCATCCAGGATTAGAACACATAGTTTATTTGTCATAATTTGTTTTACGATTTATCAGGTTTTGGCATGACGATCCGGAGTGTGGTGCCTGAGGAATATTCACTTAACACCTCAATATGGCCTTTCATTTCCCTGATAATTTCGAATGAGATGGAGAGTCCGAGTCCGGTTCCTTTGCCTGCCTCCTTGGTGGTATGAAAAGGCAACATGATCTTATCCAGTTCATCGGGCTTAATCCCGATTCCATTATCAGTTACATCCACAAAATAACCTCTGTCGTTGTGATAACTTTTCACCCCGATGATATTTGGTTTCTCCGTATTGATCAACCGCTTCCTGTCTTCGATGGCATCTTTGGCATTGATGACAAGATTCAGGATGACCTGCTCAAATTTATAGGTATTGCCCATAACCGGTTTAAGAGATTCATCAAGATCGAGGTTTAGTTCAATCCCGGCGTGCGTCAACTGTCCCGAAATCAAAGCAATGGCGCTTGTAATGCTCTCATTGATATCGAATGCCGAAAGTACATCCCCATCTGTGGTCCTGGAAAATTTCCGGATGTTATCGATGATCTTGTCGATTCTCGACAGGTTTTCGAAAATTTTATCGGCTTTGTTTTGCAGGTACTGGGTGTCAATCCTTTTACTCATCACCTCGTCTAGCAGATTTTCGAGCCCGATCGAAATAATATTCAGTGGCTGGTTTATCTCATGGGCGATCCCGGCTGCCATGACCCCCAGGCCTGCCATCCGTTCGGTATGAACCAGCTGTTGCTCCATTCTCTTTCGCTCTGTAATATCACGAATGATCGCCATGAGCGATTGGTAGTTTCCATTTTCATCAAAAATAAGCGTCGTGCTGATCTCCGCCAAAAACTGTTTCTGGTCTGCCGTGTGCAGCGTAAATTCAACATTCTGTGTTAGTCCCTGTTCGAACGTATTATTAATCAGCATTTTAAGATTGGAGTGCTCTTCGGGTGGAAACAAGGTGACAATATTATTCCCGATGCAATCTTTTTTGTCTGCAATATTAAACACCTTCAAGGCGATGGAGGATATTTCTCTGATCCGGCCATCCAGATTCATGATGATAATGCCTTCAGGCGAAGCATCGAGCAGCATCCTGTAAATTTTTTCCGATTCCCTGATTCTTTGTTTTTGTCGATAAAGCTCGAGCAGGATGTTAATTTTACTGACCAGGATGTTCCGGTGAAATGGTTTTATTATAAAATCGATGATCCCCTGCTGATAATACTCCTGCAGATTTTGTCCATAAAAAGAATAGGCAGTCACAAAAATGATAGGGACCAGGTCGCCGGCATGTTCTGTGTGAATTTTCCTGGCAAGTTCCTGCCCCCCCATTACAGGCATCTCCATGTCAATCAGGGCAAGAGCCAGATCACGGTCCCTGATTTTTTCGAGGGCCTCTTTTCCTGACGTTGCTGTAATGATATTGACCTCCATGCCCCTGACAGCATTTTCAATAATCAGGATATTGGCCTCGATGTCATCGACGATGAGAATTGTGGGATGATTGTTCTTTTCCATTTCTGGTGTTCCATGCCAATAAAATTCAAAAATAACAATTATTATATTATGCTATCAAAATGACACAAACGTGTTATTGACTTTTGGTTTGTGATGGTCTATATTTACAAAAAAACCAGATTCAAGACAAAACACTGTGAAAAAACTTACTTTTTTGTTCGTTATATCGTGACTTTTTTTTTAATTTTAACAGGTTGTAAGAAAACTGATTCATCATTCCCTATTACCCCTGGGCCAACTCAATGAATTGCGTGGATTATAACAACGGAAGGAATGCTTTCAACATGGACAATCCGCCGGAAGGCAAATCCTTCGTTGCCTATACGGATGTTGCCAATCTTAATGATGTTAAGTTCGTGCCAGTACCCACCGCTGAACCGGGTTTGCACAGACTTTCTTATATTGCTATCTGAATAATCGTTAATAAAAGTTGTGACCGGTATAAAATAATACTTTCATTAAAACCAAACCAAACCATGAAAAAAGTTACACTGTTCGTTCTCATATTCATTTTGAGTATCAGCGCCTCCGCCCAGGATAATAAATCCAAGGGTCCCTTGTTTAAGGTAATGCTGAATGGCCAGGAACAAGGACCTTACAATATTGAGCAACTAAAGCCAATGATTCAAAATGGCCAGTTGACGAGAAATACCATGGTATGGCAGCAGGGTATGTCAGGTTGGAGTGAAGCAGAACTGGTTACGGAAATAAATGAATTATTTAAGGCTGTCCCCTCTGCTCAGATCATATCGGCATCCGACACCATTAAAGCAATGCCAGATAAAAAAGTTAAGGTTAAAAATGCCTATTATTATAAAAAAAAGAGCACCATTAATATGAGTTTTGGGGGCTTCGAATTAATTTTTGGCGGACTTATGGTGGGTTTAGGTGCAGTTGGCAACTCACAATATAATGGAGCATACATGGCCGTTGGTGGAGCAGTGGCAACATTAGGCGCAGTGATGCTTGGCATAGGCATCTCGCAAAGAATCAAGGCAAAGAAACTGTCTAAAACAGAGGGAAAAATCACGTTAGGCCCAGCCAGTTCAGGTATCGGATTGGCAATTAATTTTTAGCTTTCCTGGAGGGTCGCCTTTCGTTCAATTGATAGTTCATTTACACAAAGTAAGCGGGAAGTCCATCCCTTTTGACCACGATTTGGGATATTGAGAGGAACCATGATATTTCTCGGTCAATTCCGGAATATAGTCGTTCAGATATGATTCAAGGTCCTTTATGGTGACTTTACTATTATTTTGTGAACCGGGGGCGTTACAACTCAATCCCTGTAATAGCGCATAGGTAAACACACCATGGCCCAATTCCTTGAACTCCGTGGCATACTGTTCGCTTCCAGTGGAAGCAATCAGGTAAGAGCCTGTCGAACGAGCCAATTGGAGAACCGCTTTTTCTTCCGCAGCCCCACGCATGGCGAAGGTTTCAACCGCAGCCCCACTCTGGCATGCATCCAACAGAAGAACCTGCTTTTGGGCGGGAACTTTTTTTGATAGTTCCCGCAATTCTAAGGCTGAGATACCTTTTTCCTTCAAAAGATCATCTTTGCCGTAAAGCTGCGTTACATCCGACAATGCGAGGTAAAAATCTTTTGGGGTATCAGGGCTTCCTTCGCTCATCACCCCATGTCCTGCATAAAAAAGCAGGAATGCATCCTGCGGTTTCGACTGATTTGTTATCCTGTTAAATCCAGCCAGAATAGAATCCCTGATAGCCTGTTCGTTTTTATAATAATAAACATGAATGGATCTGAAGATATCCTTCGAGGAACTGTTAATCTTATCAACGATACTTGATGCATCAGCAACTGCATAATTCAAATTATAACTGGAATTCTTGTATTTATCGATTCCAATGGCAAGGACAAACAATCTCGATTCCGCCACAGTTCCGGTGTATGAAACGTGAACCTCCGCCGGAGCGCTCTGATAGCCATTTTTGGAAATAGCGACGGCCTTGACCGTATTGTTTCCGGGAAGCAGGGTTACCGAATAATTCTCGCCCGGCCCAACTGCTTTCATACCCCTGGTTTCATCACTTACCAGCTTGTCATTGATATAGATACGAACCTGTTTGATCTCATCTCCATTATCCTTTAATGAACACGTAATCTGAAGCGTGGCGCTGGTGGTCTTGAAGTCGGGAGAAGGACTGGTTATTTTGATCTCAGGAGAAAATTTCACAAGATCATCGAGGTTAACTTTATTTGTCTCCAGGGTATTCGCAAAAACCTGGGTCATCAAACTGGGGGTATACATCTGATCATAGGTATTGGCAAGTGGGATTTTATTATAACTGCCAACCCACCGAAGATGATCAATGGCGCCTTTAGTTCCCTCCATTCTACCATCGGGTGTCACAAAGGCATAATCCTTCTCCCCCCAGGTATAAATATAGGCAACTGTTGTATTGGTTTTGGTCGAAAATATCTGAGTTAAATTCTGCATATCCGTGATTAATAAATATTCAGTGCCGGGCAGCTTTTCAATCAGTTGAAGATCGAGGGCGACAGAATAACCTGCACTTGAAAAATATATCGCATGGCCTACTATATAATCCTTGGTTTGTGTTTCAAACAGTAATTCCCCATCCCTTACCCGGTATTTTTTTATGTTTGTTTTGTCGACCAGATATACGTATTCACGACTGAAACAGATATCATGAAAAGTACTGTTAAACGTTGTGAGGTACTTGATTTTTCCATTTTCTATCGTGAAGTAAAAAGATTTTGATTTACGGTCCTTTCCTGTCTTTTCGACCTTCAATATTTTTGAGCATACAGCAAAATTCATTGAATTGGGGGCAACTTTGAGATCTGTCAATTTCGATCCGCAATCATATATATCAATCGGAGCAGTTGATATTAAATCCCATAAATAAACCTTGTCTCCATCAATGGTTAAAACATTTGCCCCATGGTTACAAAACCTTGTGTTCCCCTCCTCTTTGGGAACAGATTCATTCAGCTCTCTCTCGTGCATGAATTTCTTTTGACCACTATATAACTGCAGGTCTGATGATAAGAAAGTACTGTCACGGATTATATCTTTTGCCCATTCCTGAATAAATGGGAATATCTCATTGATTACTTTGCCTGTGATCACATCAATATATTTATAGGTTATGATCCCGGCATTTTTTGCAGCATAAATCAACGTCTTTCCGTTTTCAGTCAGTCTTAGCGGGATGTCATTCCCGGGTAATGTAAATGATTTGATCATCCTGAAGGTCTTGACATCAAAAACAAATACCGATACAACCAGGCGTTTGTCATCGTCCTCGTAATAATATGACTTGATGATGTATTTGCCATCGGGGGTAACGAGTAATCCTGAATGTGGCTCCTTGTTTGTTTCCACCGATTCAAGATAAGCAACTGCCTGGGCATTTAAGTTATTGGAGAAAAGGCTGTAGCACATAATAACAGCCATGGCAAGCAGATTGATTTGAATTATTTTTCTCATAACAGCAGGGTTTAAAAAACTCTTTTTTTCAGCCGGTCAGGATCGCATCTGATAGCTCATTCATCCATTTTAAAAAAAAGATCAATCCCGTATTTTGTTAAGTAAAGGTAAAGGTATTCATATTTAGTATAAATTCATAAAAATGAAGAAAAAATTGCATGGTAAGTGTTGATCCCTGCCTTTGTTTTTAGTATATTTGACATATTTTAAAAAAAATGGCAAGAAATATTTCTATAATCGGTATTTTCTGCTTGGTGAGTTTAAGTGTTTTCGCTCAGAACCGTGGGATGAAACCTGTTGAACTCTCCATCGATGGTAAACCCACCACGCTCTACCAGAACAGTTATGCACTGATAATTGGCGTTGCAGACTATAATAATGGCTGGTCTCAACTTCCGGGTGTGAAGGAGGAGGTTGCCACCGTAAAAACGGCATTGGAGGCCAATGGCTTTAAAGTTGATGTGGTCATGAACCCTGATAAGAATGGGTTGGATAGAGCGTTTACCGACTTTATTACACGTTGCGGACAGGTCATCGATAACCGTTTATTGTTCTACTTTGCCGGTCATGGCTATACCGTGAAAACAAGTTATGGTGAGGAACTCGGCTATATCGTTCCGGTTGATGCACCGAACCCGAATTATGATCTTGCAAAGTTTCAGAGCCAGAGTATGGAGATGGCCCAGGTTGAGATTTATGCCAGGCGTTTACAAGCCAAGCATGCGATTTTTATTTTTGATGCCTGCTTCTCAGGTTCGCTTTTTACAAGCACGCGGGCTGTTCCTGACATCATTAATTATAAAACTACGCTTCCGGTCCGGCAGTTTATCACCAGTGGAAGCGCCGATGAGATGGTGCCCGACAAGAGTGTTTTTGGCGACCAGTTTGTGAGGGCCATCAACGGGGAAGCCGACATGGATAAAGATACCTATGTGACCGGAAGTGAACTGGCCGACTTCCTGCAATCGACGGTGGTGAATTATTCCAAAAATTCACAGCATCCTCAGTATGGTAAGATACGAAGCCCGAACTTAGATAAGGGAGATTTCGTATTTCCGCTTAACCAGGATGAATCGGCAACGTTTACTCCTGCCCCGGTCATAAAACCTGTAGTACCCCTGCCAGTGAAACAACCGGGAAATAACTTTGCCCGAAATGATCCAAAACCAAAAGAAAGCGCTCCCGATGCTAAATCAGGGGAACCTGCACTTGGAGTCAACGAGTTCATTCCATTGGTGTATATCCAGGGCAGCAATTTTCAGATGGGTGACAGGAAGGGAGAATCCATTGAATCGCGCGTACATTCTGTTTCGATTAAAAGTTTTTATATCGGCAAATTTGAGGTCACCCAAAAACAATGGAAACAAATTACAGGATCAAACCCCAGCAGCTTCCCACAATGTGAAGAATGCCCGGTTGAAAGGATAAGTTATGACGATGCAAAAATGTTCCTGAACCTTCTCAGTGAGAAAACAGGTAAGAAATACCGTTTGCCGACTGAGGCTGAGTGGGAATTCGCAGCCCGGGGCGGAGTTAAAAGCATGGGGTACATTTTTGCAGGAGGCGACAAGATAGATAAAATTGCATGGAACGATAATAATGCAAAAAAAACGACGCATTCCGTGGGGACGAAGCAGCCCAATGAACTTGGACTTTACGATATGAGCGGAAATGTATTTGAATGGTGCACCGATTGGTTTGCAGAAAAATATTACAAGACAAGCCCTGTTGATAACCCATCAGGCCCATCCTCCGGTGACACACGTGTTATCAGGGGTGGCAGCTGGAAATATAAACCGGGCGACCTTAAAGCGACGCACAGGAAATTTATTCGCCCCGGTTCCAGGTACAATGATGTCGGATTTAGGGTGGTACGTGAAGAATAATAACTTATGACCAGACTTTTAATATTACTTGCCAGCCTGTACCTTTTCTGTCTTCATGGACAGGCTCAGGGTCCTGAATGGACAGATCCCTCGCTGCGAAAGTCCCTTTATCCTGATGACCAGTTTTTGACAGGTTTCTCCTCTGAGTTGCTGCGAAAGAATGAGGACATTGATGGATTACGGCAAAAACTTCTTGGCTTTTCCAAGGCGCAACTGGTCGAATCCATCAGTGTGAATATAAAAAGTTCAGCGACTTTGAATCTGGAAAATTTAAATTCAAAGTCACTTGAACAATTTAAACAGGCCAGTATGTCTTTTGCAGAAGCGACATTTGCCGGACTTAAAACTGAATCCTGGTGTGATGAGAAAAAGAAAATAATTTACGCATTTGCGCATGTCAGCATAACCGAACTGGTAAAATCATGTAAAGCCGACCTGGGTGAAAAAACGTTATTATTAAAAAAGAAAATTGAGGCAGCTGGCACCTATGCTGCTTCCGGGAACCTCGAGCAGGCGCTGAAATCGTATTATCTGTGCTTCCCGCTTATCCGTGAAATTGAAAATATTGAGGCGATGCTTCTGGCGATCGGGAAAGAACCCATGACGGAACAGACTGAAAATTATGAACTAAAAGTCAACCAGGCCATTGCAAACCTCAGAAAGGACCGGATTCTGTCATTGGATGATGTATGCCTTTTAATGTCGGATGGGATCAGACAACAACTTACAGGCTTGGACCTGAAAGGCGGATTGAAACTAGGTTCTTTTACATATCAGGATACCCGGACTGGCAGTGATTTTTCTTCCAGGCTTACATCCTGCCTTGAACAAAAAATGGTACGCCAGGGATTGAACCCTACAACACTTTCTGCCTCAAAAAATGAATCCAACGGAATAGATTCTTCTGGTTTCCTGTTTTCCGGAACCTATTGGGAGGAGGGAGAAAACCTCAAAATCATCGGGAACCTGCGAAATGAAAAGAATAACAGAACCATTGCCGGGGTGGAAGAATTTCTTCCAAAGAAGTGGTGTACTGATAATTCCGTCAAATACCTGGCTGATAATTTAGACAAGGCATTGTCAAGACAGAAACAATTCGCACAAAATGAAATTACCAATGAAGGGGTGATGACTGAACTCTGGACAAACCGGGGAAAGGACAACCCTATCTTCGCCCGCGGAGATACCATGCGGATTTACTTGCAGGTGAGCCAGCCTTGCTATATCAGGCTGATCTATTATTTCTCTGATGGGACGAAGACCTTGCTCATGGACAGCAGATATATCGGTGAAGATAATGCAGGGAAAGCCATATTACTGTCCGACCTGTTTGTTTGCGATGCGCCCTTTGGTGCAGAGACTATTCAGATGATTGCCCAGTCGGAACCTTTTAAACCTTTAACACTAAAAATGGAAAACGGCTATAAAGTTATCGTTGATGACGTCGGAGCAATCCTGGCCAATGTTAGAGGAATGAAGGCAATAGGCCCGGCTGAATTCGTTGCCGAAAAACGACTTGACCTCACAACCTTACCTGGACAATAGATTCAATGAGGGCTTGATTCCAGGAAAAACTCAAAAAATGCTAGTGCAAAAACACCTCCTGTCATTTTTCATCGCCGTTTTATTGTATTCATCTGCCTTCGCCCAATTGGGAATGCAACCGATCAATATTGAATTAAATGGCGCCCAGACAGCCGTTTACAAGGGGAGTTTTGCATTGCTGATCGGGATGAGCAATTATGAAAACGGCTTACCTTCGTTGATGGGTGTAAGCATGGATATGGCTGGTATCAAGCAGGCTCTGGAAAACCAGGGATTTATGGTAATCCTGAAACTTGATATTGACCTCGCCGGGATGGAGCAAGCCTTCAGCAGTTTCATTAATACCTATGGTCAGGACTATGACAACCGCCTGTTGTTTTATTTCGCCGGACATGGCTATACCTTGAAGACCAGTCTGGGGGAGGAGTTGGGTTATATTGTCCCGATTGATGCTCCAAGTCCTTCAGCAGACCAGGCCGAATTCCAGAATAAAGCGATGGAAATGGCCCGGATAGAAACCTATTCAAAGAGAATTCGTTCAAAACATGCCCTGTTTATTTTTGATGCCTGTTTTTCAGGATCCCTTTTTGCGACCAGTTTCGCATTGCCCTCTCCCATCAGCCAAAAAACCCTTCAGCCTGTGAGACAGTTTATTACCAGTGGTACATCGGAGGAGCAGGTTCCGGATAAGAGTATTTTCTGCCAACAATTTCTTGCGGCCATGGAAGGAGAAGCTGACAATGACGGCGATGGATACGTTACAGGCACTGAACTGGGTGCATATCTGCAGAAATCAGTAACAAACTACTCCAGGGAATCTCAGCATCCACAATATGGCAAGATCAGGAATCCAAATCTCGATAAAGGGGATTTTATTTTTGTGATCCCGACTCCTGGCAACGAAAATCCGGCTACAACGGCAGCAATAAGAAAACCGGTTTCTACTTCGGTACCAGGTGAATCTCCGTCAAAACAAACAACCCATGAAGCCAAACGGATTGAACCTGAAACCAGAACGAATAACAACATACCCCCTCAGCCTCCTGCAATTTCTCCTGCTAAAAAAGTCGTACCCGATTACGGAGAGTTGAACATTCTTGCTGAATATTCGGGCGATCTTTTTATTGATGATGTTTTATACCAAACAGTGATCGAACTGACACAAACTCAACTGTACAATATCCCCGTTGGAAAACACCGGTTGGTTTTTAAAGGGAGCAGGGTTTACGAAACTGAAATTGAGGTCCATAAAGATCAATCTACCTCGCTCATTATCAAATAGTAATCACATCAGAATATCCTTTTTCATATTTAAGGTAATCTGGCTGTGGTCTGAATCGTAATCGAACAGCACATTGCCATTGGTTCTGAATAGGCGAACATAATTCAGTGAGAACCAGATAAATGCCTTTCCAACCTTGATCCCGTTCAAGATTTCGATGCGTGCGTCGCCGGTTGGCAGGGGGATTACTTTTAAACGGGTATTATTCTGTATCTTTAATTTATCAATTACCACAGGTTTTCCCTCCCGGGTAGTGATTGTCACGATTCCCTCATCGTTTTTTATCATGTTCAGTTTCCCAATACGTTCAAATACCATGGGCGCGACCTCTTTAAACCGGGGATTATATTTTTCAAACGCCTCTTGTATCTCACGCCCGGAAAGGTTGACATTGTTATGCTTTATCAGGGTTAAAGCGCCAAATAGTCCTGAAATTGTCTGTTCGCAGTTGGAAGCGATCTGCTTATCAATTTCCTCCTTCAGTGATGCGATGATATTAAAACTGGTTTCAAGATTTAATGCAAGGCGGTCAATCTTCATCCCGGCCGTTGCATTGAAAGAACCGGTATAGTAAACATTTTCCTCTCCATCGAAACTCAGTCCCCAATCCGTAAAGTTAACATCCATTGGATATTGTTTGGTTGAAAGGAGTTTTCCTGCAGATGTATAGGAGGATGAAAATATGTAATCTCCTGTTCCCGTTGCGGTATCCTGTTTGATCTGGTTAAGCCAGACCATGCGGCCATCTCCATCGAATTTAGCGACAAAAATGCAGGTGCTTGCATTGGCCATGGTCATGACCCTTCCGAAGGCAATGGTCTTTTCGAAAGTTCCGCAAACATACATGTTTCCTTTGGGATCGAGTGAAATGTTATACCCCATGCTGGTCCCATCACTTCCGCCGGCAACGGCCCAAACTGGATTCCCCGCAGCATTATACTTTGCAAGAAAAGCGTCTTTTTTCCCGTTGGATGACGACAGCGTGGTGCCTCCAAAAGTTGCCTTCCCCTGGAAATAACCGGTCAGGTATAGGTTCCCATCGGCATCGACACAATAATTCTGACGGTTATCCCCTTTCAGCCCGCCACCGGTTTCTGCCTTTTCCCATACGGAAGTAAGTTTCTCCTCTCGGTTTTGTTCGTTCACCAATTCGATGATTTCGGCCTTTGCATTAACCATTCCCGGCATCGTGAGCCCAAACGGTGCATTAATGTATGTGGGATCAGCGATGACGTATTTCTCGCCCTTTAACATGATATAATCGCCTGACTCATCTGACGGGAACCTGATCGCAGTAGCAACATGACCAGGGTAGACAACCCCTACCACCTTAAATCCAAGGAGTTCCTTAACCAGATATGCAAAGAAAACCGCGCGGTCATCACAATCGGTATAGGGGTAATAAAAATCTTCCTCCGGAAAAAAGAATTTTTCTTCGCCATTGAACTGATCCTGGTCTGTCTTGTATGGAAAACCATTCTGAACAAAATTCAATAAAAAATCCACCGCATCAGCAGCTGAAAGACCATTCAACTGAGGCTTCAGCGCCTCAAGGATGGATTCCTTTGACTTGGCAGTTGGCGTTGCATCAAAAGTGACACTCAGTTCACAAAGCGGAAAATCCTTATAAAACGCAATTGAATTCAGGTTATATTGAATTGCAAACTTGCATTCCCGGTTTTTATAGGTAAGATTAAAGGTTCGCTCAGCAAATTGATCTCCGATATTGAGGGCATTATAAACATTCAGGTCAAACGGTTTTGAAGCGCCGGGAAAATCCTTTTCATAGGTATAAATTTGATTGGGTTTAAATTCAGGAGCATAAAATCTCACCTGATCGATCATGAAATACCGTAAACCATAAATAGTATTTGAAGATGGAAACATGAGTGCAATCTGGTTCTCTGCGTACGCCACCCGGACGCGATAACCCGATTTCGTCAGCAGGAACCAGCTGAGAAGTCTAGAGTAATTGGTTGAAGGACTGATCAGCTCTGCAGTTTTTTTTACCAGCATATAGTAACCCCAGTCATTCAGGTTCATTTTAGTCCGGGTATCATTAAACATTCTGATCAACCCTGAATAGTTTGTTTTGTTAATCCGGTCCCAAAAATCGGCGATGGTGGTATTATGAATCTCTTCTGGAAGTGTTCCTGCTAACCCCGGATCATAATTCACAGAGAGCTTGGTCCCATAAAAATCCATGGGTTTTCCTTGAAATTCAGCTTTGACTACCGGTAAAACTTTGACTACCGGTAAAATTTTGACAACTGGTAAAACTTTGACTACCGGAAGGGTTAGCCTTTCAGGTTGAGTTTTACCTGCAGGTTCAACTTTGCTTTCCGGTTCAGTTATGACTACCGGTTCAGTTTTGACTACTGGTTCATCTTTGCCTTCGGGTTCAACCTTGCCTTCGGGTTCATCTTTGCCTTCGGGTTCAATAACAGGTTCTTCCGGTTCTGATTTTAGAATGACCGGAAGATTTGGTACAAGTTGTTTATTCGGTTGAGGAATTCCCGATTTTGGCATTACCGGAATCTCTTTTGGAACCTCTCCGGGTTTGATCTTTGGGATTGCAGGATTGAATTTGGGTAAAACCTGCGGTTTGGGAGTCGTATCCGGCTTTATCCCGGCAAAAAGGCGGAATTCCTCCCAGTTTTTCCTGAGATAATCCGAGAACTCTTTGTCGATCTCTTCAACATACTTGTCAAACTCCTGTTGATTCTCCTGAGCAAAAGCATCAAATTCCCTTTGCATTGCTTTTTCAACTTCCATGAAAGTGGAGTCGACCTGGCCAAAACTTCTAACCCCTGCACAAAGCAGGATTATCAGAATGGTTAACCTGTAATACATGGCCAATAATTATTTCGGAACATCCTGCAACAGTTTGTCAACCTGTTCATCTGTCTTTTTGAGTTTATCTTTCAACTCTTTACGGATGGCCTTTTTTGCAATTGCAAAACTCTGTTTTGTTTCATAAAATATTCTGACCTGTACCTCGATTTTCTTATCCTTCAGGTCACGATAAATTTTAAAATTCGGATTGATATACCCAAGTTGCTGGGCTATGATGTTCTTTGAAGATTGGATGATCTCGGTCACGGAGGTTGCATCCGCTGTGGATTCTTGTGCGTTTGCAAGGTTCCCCTTTACAATGGATGCAATATTCGACTCAATCAGGCCTGCCAGCTGGAGCTTTCCAAGTTCAATGGCTTGTGCTTCCGCTACAGACTTGGTTTCTGCCACACCGTTTCCATCGCTTGTAATATAGGCCGGTTGTCCGTTTTCATCGGTCTGGTATTGTTTCAGCCAGGATTCTTCAATCAGCTTATCCAGCGGGAGAGATCCGGGGTTCGTTTTCCAACCTTGTTTAGAAAGATTTTTAGCCTCCTTCCTCGCTTCCTTAAGTGCCTTTTCTTTGACGTCTTTCTTAAGTTCCTTATCTGTTTTCTGTGCTACCGACCCGGAAGCGATAAACATTGCAACGAGTGCAAGCATGTAAATTTTTTTCATGATTCAGGTTTTAAGAATGGTTTTTGTTCGGGACTCTTGTAAAATTAAAAAGAAAATCATCGTACTTACAAATATATAATTGAAATTGATTAAATGCAAGTAAAACTTATGTCCAAAATTTGTTTTTTGCTGATATTATTTTTAATTTCGGAGGATGATCAAACAAGGCAACCGGTTGATTCCTTCCATTTCATTTTTATTTTCCTGGGCCAGGATCGATTATTTGATCATCACCGCTTCGCTTTTCATTGTTGTTTCAGTGTTAGGTCTCATCACCTTTAATCTTACCGTTTTTGACCCTGTAAAAAAAGCATTTGCCGATTTTAACTTTTTTGATTTACTATATTCCAAAATGGGATCCGGCCAGGAAACGCTTGACACCAATATAATCCTGGTTAACATTGGGCATCTTGATCGCGCCCACATTGCAGAACAAATCAGGATCATCAGAAAGTATGAGCCGAAGGTGATCGGATTCGACGGTTTTTTTTCTTCAAGACGTGATACTGCAGTTGATATGGCATTAAAGGATCAATTTTCGCGAAGTAACATCGTGATGGCAGTTTACCTCACTGGCAAAAATGAACTTGATGGGAAATTTGACAAACTGGAGAGGTCCGATCCCTGGTTCAGAAGCGGAACAGAAGGTTTTGTCAACCTGGGCGGATCCAGCCCCACCACTTCGACAGTACGTAAATTCAGTCCTTTCGAATCCTGTGAAGGCAGATCCCTGGAAGCCATGAGCGTGGTGATTGCTCAAAGATTCAAACCTGAAGCAGTTCAATACCTGAAGGATAGAAACAGCCCCAGGGAAGTCATCAACTACATGGGAAATAAAGACGCTTTTATCAACTTCGACGCAACAGAGGTTTTTGATTCCCTGGCTGACCTCTCCATTGTAAAAAACAAAATTGTACTTATGGGGTATATGGGAGAATCTTTTCAGTCACCTGCTGATCTTGAAGACATATACTTCACCCCTATGAATACTAAGCTTTCCGGACGGTCAATACCTGACATGTACGGGGTCGTGATCCATGCCAATGCCGTAAATATGATCCTGAACCGTAATTACATTAATGAGATGCCGGTTTGGTTGTGCATTGCCATATCCTTCATTATGTGCTATTTTTATATCTGCTTCATTACATGGTTCAATGCCAGAAACCCTCTGCTTTTTAATATAATCTTTCCGATTTTTTTACTGTTGCTGAATGTGTTGATCGTCTATATTGCCTTCCTATTATATAAGCATTTCAATTACAGTGTCAACTCTGCATACATCCTTGCACCTATCCTGTTGTACAAGACCTTTCTTACCTATTATGAGCGGGGATTACTGGTGATCAGCCGTCATATCAAGATCCGCAGTGTTTTTTTGCCAAAAGTGTAAAATCATGAAAAGCCAACTTTTGATTGTCCTGATTCTGGTTTTAATTTCCACTTCAGCTTTATCCCAGTGCACTGAATTTACAATCTATCGCACAAAAGGAGATGTAACGCTTAATCCTGGTTCAGTGAAAGGGACAGCCCTTAAAAACATGAAATTCCAGGAACAGGCTGTATTGAATATTGCGCCGGATGGATATGTTATCCTGCTGAGCGGAACAGATAAGGCGTTGCGGCTTACGACACCCGGAAAATATACGTATAATGAAATAAAAACGACCTGCCAGCAGAAACAAACCTCGCTTACAACAGAATATTTAAAATATGTTGCCCAATCTATTACCGAAAAGGAAGAACCCCTGACTGCAATGGTAATAAAAGGAGCTGTTTACAGAACCCGGCAGGTTTTTGAAAAAACCGATATGATACTCCCGGCCGATTCTTCTGTAATATCTTCCGATCTGATTCGTTTTGCCTGGCATCCCACATCAGGTATCCCATCAAAGTACCTTAAGATATACGAAAATGGGGTGAAAGAAATTTATTCAAAACTATTGGCCGATACGACTACACTCATCGAATCCAGCCTGTTGAAACCCCAGAATATTTATTTCTGGCTGGTCACCACAAAACAACAACCCACAGATGATGAAGTAAGGTTCACTTTTGTATTTGGTGAAAAAGAATGGAAAACTGATTTTCTTGACAATGAAGATCAGCTGATGAAGGAACTTGAGAGTGAGATCAATGCCATGGAGAAAAAGATGAAAAAATAAATACCATTTCTCTTGGGAAAAGAAAATGAGTCAAGCACCCCCTCCCCGTTTTAACATATTCATGCTGCGCATTTTGAACTGCTTAGGTCAATTGAAATAAAATAAGTAGTTTTAGCCCCCGCAATTATTGGTGAATGTTTGATTTTTTATGAAGAGAAAAAAGTTCTCCCTGGGCAGGTTCTGTGTGCTATTCCTGTTTTTTTACAGTGCCGTGGGCATGGCCCAGAAACCTGCCATCGAATGGGTGAACATCCCTGCCGGTACTTTTTTAATGGGTAGTCCGGCAGCCGAAGCCACGCGGTTCGATGATGAATTGCCTCATCAGGTAACATTGAGTGCTTTTAAAATGAGCCGGCATGAAATTACGTTTGATCAATACATTCCTTTTTGCAAAGCTACCGGCAGAAGCGTACCAGGTGATGAAGGCTGGGGAAAAGGTAATCGTCCGGTTATCAATGTGAGCAGAACGGATGCTATGGCTTTTGCCGATTGGTTGGGTTGCCGGTTGCCTACTGAAGCCGAGTGGGAATATGCAGCTCGTGCCGGCACCAGTACCCCATTCAGTACAGGCAATTGCCTCAACGCTGACCAGGCAAATTACAATGGGAAAAACCCGTTCATTGGTTGTAAAGAAGGGCTTGATACCAAAAAAACTGTTCCGGTTGGCAGTTTCGCTGCGAACCCCTGGGGTCTTTTCGACATGTATGGAAATGTGTGGGAATGGTGCAGCGATTGGTATGGTGATTATACATCCGAACCTCAAACCAACCCAACCGGAGTTGCTTCGGGGTCCTGTTGTGTCATCCGCGGCGGAAGTTGGTATTGTTTCGCACAACATTGCCGCTCGGCTTACCGTTCATGCTATGCCCCCGAAGTAAAGAACTACGGTATCGGATTCCGTCTTGTCTCCAAATAATCATTTTAATCATCCTGAATCACACTCCCCCAAATTAATTTGTAAAAATATATACAAAAAATTAGGTTTAGTTTATAAACTTGTTTATATTTGCAATGTATTTATAAAAACAAACTGTATGGACACTCACTTAAATGAAAAAGAAAGCCTTGAGTTGATTGGGAAAATGATCAATTCGGCTAAGAACAATCTTCAAAAAGGTTTAGGCGACATCTTCCTGTTATGGGGATACCTGGTTGCCATCGTAAGTCTTTCAATTTTCATCCTCCTGGTAGTATTACCGGGTGAATCCAGCTATTATTCTTTTTTCCTGTGGTCCATGATGGCCATCGGTGTTCCTTTTCACATCAGCCTGATAAGAAAAATGGAGCAACAGAAACTGGTCAAAACGTACATTGACAAGATCATGGGTTCTGTCTGGATTGCCTTCACCATCTCAGTGATCACCATGATGGCAGGAATACTGATCACAACAGTGCTGGTTCTGCCGTCATTTACAGAAGTTGAACCGGGTCATGAATTTCTCCGGTGGATTCCGTGGACCTTGTTTACCCCATTCATGCTGTGTCTCTATGGATTTGCCCTGTTTGTATCCGGTAAGGCATACCAATTCAAGCCCCTTGTTACCGGAGGGATCATCTGCTGGATCGCCACCCTGGTATTGCTTGTTTCTTTCCATCATCCGCATCTGCTGAAGATTCAGGAATTTGTGCTGTTTGTCGCGGTGATCTTCGGCTTTATTATTCCGGGGCACCTGCTCAGGAAAAAAGAGAACGGCCATGTATAAGGAGCTTGATCCGGTGCTGCATTCCCAGTTGCGGTTAGCCATCATGTCAATCCTGATCAGCACCGAAGAGGCCGATTTTGTTTTTATTCGTGAAAACACCGGTGCAACTTCAGGGAACCTGAGTGTACAATTAGATAAACTGAAAGAGGCAGGGTATATTGAGATCACCAAGACCTTTCGCGGGAAAATACCCCGGACCATCTGTAAAAAAACACCCGCAGGGCTCGAGGCATTTGAAAAATACGTTGAAACCCTGAAAAGCTATATCGGGCTAGAATAGCCGGATAATGAAAGACCGCGGGCAATTAACAATCAATGCTCATTGAGTTGAAAATTTATCTTATCATTCTGAATTTCTCCAGGATGAAATCCATTTTCGGTCCTCTCATTTCATCAGGTAACCCATGGCCGTTATTTGGGTAAGCAATATATCGTTTTTCCCCGGGGACCTGGTTGTACGCTGCAAAGTTGATGTGAGGGGGACAGACTTCGTCTTTCAGCCCGACACCCATCAGCAGAGGTGCTTTGATCATCGGAGCAAGATTTTTAATGTCGATGTAACTCAGGGTTTCATATACTTTTTGCCATCCTGTTTTTTTCTGAACTTCGACAAAGGCCTTGAATTCGTTGTCGGGCCATGTGGCTATGCGGAAGTAATCTTCAAAGTCGGAAAGGAACGGCACCTGGGCAACACAAACAGTAATGCGGCTGGCATTCAGTGCAGCAGTGGCAAAAGTGAGTGCACCTCCCTGGCTGCCGCCTTCAACCGCGATCTTCGTGGTATCAACTTCCGGGCGGGAGAAAAGGAAATCAACGGCCCTGGTGCAATCCATGTAAGCACCCCTGTATACATACTGCTCCTTATCGCCGATCTGGTATTGCAGGTAACCCGGGAAGCCCGGGTTGAAGTTGTCCTTGCTGTTTCCATGTCCACGAATATCCAGCGCCAAGCCGATGAGGGTATCACCATAATTCGCATAAAATGGCTGCATGGAGCCGCTGTATCCCTGGAGCGCCAGGATAGCGGGATATTTCCCGGGTTTGACCGGCACTGAGTACCATGCCCTGATCAGTACATTCCCGAGCGAACGCATCTCTACCTGATAAAGATTTCTTGTAACGGTGCAAATCGAGTCAATCCGTCTGATCTTATACTGAGGATCCACCGCTGCAAGTTCCTTTTTAGCCCTTGCCCAGTAAGCATCAAAATCGGGTTGCCTGGTGAGGGGTGATTTGATTTTTTCAGGTTCAACCCCAAAATTGACAATTACCTTCCTGCTGAATTCTTCTTTTCTGAAGCAGATCCGGAGACTGTAAAAGCCCGGTTCAAGGGAGGGCAGCGGAATTTGAAGCTGAATGGTTTTTCCCGCGGATATTTTTATATCATCTGAAATTGTGGAAATATCTTTTCCAAAATCGGAGATGATATCGATCAGGATGTTTCCCGAGACCGTATTTGCCGTGCTGTTTGTGATCTTCAGTTTGGCTTCCTTTGGGTCATGATCGTGGATGATGAAATCCGCATGCGAAAATTCCGCTTCGATGGTTAGATTTTTTATCAAATCATTGTAGAAAATCTCTACCGGTCCCCCATAGAGGCCTCCCCCTCCAATCACATCAAACACTTTAACTGCAATGACGTTGGGCTGATCCCATAAGATAAGGTCAAGAGGAATAAGATATTCGCGGGGAGCATAAAATTTTGTTTCAAAATTGGGCGGAAATCCTCCCATTTTTCCAATAAATACGCCATTTAAAAAGGTGCTGTCCACATCATCTATTTTGCCGAGTTGCAGTAACAATCCGCTATAATACACAGCATTGGATTTCAAGGATGAAGGGATCACCACAGAGGCCCTGTACCAGGCATAACCATCGTAATCAGGAATCCCCTGGCTTTCCCAGTTCTGCAGCGGAGAGATGGACAACCAATCGCTGTCATCGAATCCGGGTGATGACCACTGCGGATCGTTTCCGGTTTTAATCTTCCAGTTTTGCGGTATAAGGTTCTGTGCCTGGGTGGAAATCAGAACAAAAAAACTTAGCGTTAAAACCATTAATTGCTTCATGACAATTTGTTTTGAGTATTATGTTAAATTTTCCCTTGATGGTTATTTTATCTCATCATCCACGAGAAATCAAAGCAAATTTATAGGAATTATGTTTGACATGCCGAACTTTGTCATCAAAATGAACCTGATCCCCAATGTGCCATATACCGGAAAAAAGAAAAAGCCCGTAAGTGATTAACTTACGGGCTTTTACGTTGTGATGACTGTGCCCAGGACAAGACTCGAACTTGCACATCCTAAGGACACTACCCCCTCAAAGTAGCGTGTCTACCAATTTCACCACCTGGGCATTTTGAATTACGAAGTATGAAGAACGAAGGACGAATGAGGGTGCAAAATTAAGATTTTTTTGGATTCCTTCAAAGAAATATTCAAACTGAATTGGTTTTGGCCCCTGGTTAGATTAATTTTGAAGAAACAAGATGATTATGAAAATCGGCCTCATCCTGCTCCTTCCCCTGATAATCTTCCATACGGGCTCAGGAATAGCACAGACCATCACCTTTGACATTGACCACAACTCCGCACTTGGGCCCTTGAAGCCATTCAGAGAGGTCAACATCGGTCCCGATTCGTGCAAATTGGGATATCGGAAGATGGGTATCCGAAATGTCAGAACGCATGACTATTACGGACCATGCGATTACTGGTATTATACGAACAATTACTACCTTCCTTCAACAAATTCATTCAATCCATCCTTCAATCCGACATTACCCGCCAGCTACAACTGGACTGAGACAGACTCCACCATCAACCGAATCCTGGCTGTCGAAGCAATTCCTTACTTCCGGCTCGGTATCAGTTATCCCCAGGCCGGCGTCCCGACCATTCCACCAATTGACCCCAACAACAGCACGTTTACCACAATTGCATCGGTATTCAAACACACCGCTATGCACTATACTCAGGGATGGAACAATGGATTCACGCATAACATTGAATACTGGGAAATCTGGAACGAACCCGATGGCATGTTCTGGTCACCCCCCAATGGCACTCCCCTCAACTATTTTAAAATGTATGCAACCGTTTCGGATAGCTTGAAATTACTAAATCCTGCTTTTAAAATCGGGGGTCCGGGTGCGCTGGCAGGAACCATCGTTGCACATAATAAAACCTATTACGACTACTTCATCAACTATTGCCATACGCACAATACAGCACTCGATTTTTACTCATGGCATGTATATGGATGCTTCAACCCATACAGCATTAAAAATTTCGCAGATACCGTGCGATATGTGCTGGATAACAACGGATTTCCTGATGCAGAAAGCCACATCAGTGAAATTAATCCTCAATTGGGAAACCCCATTTATGACAATACAGCGAAGGGGGCCGCATACGTAGCCTCCTTAATGATTACCGGTCAGGAGGCTGAAATCGATCAGATTTACTGGTACCGTGGCACTGGCTTGGGGAGACTGACATCTCCTGATAAGAACGGACTGGCCCGGCTCACTTTCAATGGCATGTCCTATATGTTCTTCAACTGGATGACATCTGAAACAAATAATCGACTTTACAGCTCTGGCAATCAGGTGATCAATTTCTTTTTTAACCGGGATACAACCAATATCATGACCCTGGCATCAAAATCAATAACCGGGGATACTGTAGATATCCTGGTTTCGCTCTATAACAGTACATTCAACGACATTGATTTACACTTAAATAACACGCCCTGGCTCCCTGAACATCTAATTAAAATTGAAAGATACACCATATCAGGACTGCCAGCTTCACTGACTATGTCGGAGCAGACCATCTCAGGCGGAAATAATCTGTTCATCTCCATACAATCCGTTCCCTCCCCGTCCGTATTGTTATTCAGAATCTCGAAGGCGGGCAGCGTCGGCGCTCCCGGGTTGATAAACAGTGAAATGATTTCGTTGATCTATCCAAATCCCGCAGAGGATTTTGCGGGGATCATTTCCAGGGAAGAAACACAAGTATATCTCCTGGATGCCTCGTTGAGGCAGTTGCAATCAATCCGTCTCAAAAAGGGTGAAAACAGGGTGCATCTTGCGGGATTGACACCTGGTATCTATTACATCGCAGGGGACAATGTGATTAAAAAGCTGGTGGTAAAATAGAATATTGTACTCAGAGAATGGAAAGCCCGAATGCAACAAGCAATCCAAAGCAGACCGTGATAAATTTCTGGAGGTTATACTTGTGGTTTTCCTCTGTTTCAAATAATATCGATGTAGAGACATGCAGAAAAATCCCGATGACCACTGCAAGAATATAATTAAAATATGATTCAAGAGAACTTGTCAGTGCAGCATCAAGCACATTGCTGAAAACTGAACCCAACGGGGTCATCAGGGCAAATATGGCCAAATAGATAAATGCCCTGGATTTGGAGCAGCCGTAATGTATAAAGAGACTCATGAGGGTAAGCGATATCGGGATATTATGTATTACGATCCCGATGACAAGCGTGTGCTGAAGTTTCAGGTCAAAACCATGCACAATGGGCATCCCTTCCAAAAAGGAATGGATACAAAGTCCGATGAGCAAAAGAAAGGGAGATGCCTTTTCTCCTTCAGCATGGGCGTGGGCATGACCGTGCTCGGCACCCTCGGTAATCAGTTCCAGGGCAAGTTGCAGCAGGAATCCAAGCAGTACAAACAGCCCGGTAAATAAAGTAGGTCTGGCAAATACCTCGGGAACCAGTTTTAGAAAGGTGATGCCGATCAGGAACGCTCCACTGAAAGCAAGCAAGAACTTCAATATCCGCTGATCATCCGGCTTGAACAGGAATATCAGCCCCCCGCTGAAGAGAACCGTCAGAATCAAAATCAAATAAACAATCATCTCCTCCAGTTTTTCTGTAACATTTTTTTGTCACGCGTTCCGATTAACAACTTACTGCACATCAATTACCCGGTAATCGGTACTCATCGGAACCCCCTTGAAATTCTCCGCTAACCGCTCAGAAACCCTCGACAAGCAACCAGTGTCAGATGGCAGATCGAGTTTTGCCAGGTCATCTATGGCCTTTTCATAGAATTTCTCACTGAGCACAATTCTGTTCTCAATGCTCTTTCCCATCAGGCGTGCAGTAAGGTCAATATCACTTCCATAATAATCATCGGCCCCTTCAAAAAAGGTGATATTGTACACTTCAGTGCAGTAATGAATGGCAACTTTACAATTCAGGAACAGGTCGGGATCAGGATGGTTCCTGATCAGATAAAGGCCAGCATAAATATCTTCAAGCAAAGCGAAACAGCTGTTGTTCGAAGTCTTCTTATGCAGGGTATCATCCGGAATAAAAAGCATCATCTCATCACCGATTCCTTTCACGATGTGATGCTGAAAATGATTGGCGTATAAAAGATTGTTGAAGGTATTGTTCAGTTTGCGTCCCCAGTCCTTTAACCCGCCCTGGTATTTCATATCAGTTGACCGGTTGATATCCATGAAAAAACATATTCCCGGAGAGCGCGGAACATGCTCCAATTTCCGAACCATCTCTTCCGAATTCGGATCGGTAAAGTGGATGTATTGAACCATTAAAACACCTTCAGGGCCTCATCCTGGGTTGTATAAATTTCAAAAATATTCGTAAAACCAGAGATTTCAAAAATCTCCCGGATATTCTCCTGTAATCCGCACAAAACGAACTTCCCTTTAGCCATGGTGACCTTTTTCAACGCCATCAGCAAAATGCGCAGTCCGCTACTGCTCACATAATCCATTTTTGAGCACTCAACCAGAATTTTATCATGATGATTGTCGATCAACTCCATGAGTTTTTTCTCCAAAATGCTGTAATTTGTGGTATCGAGCCGGCCCGTAATGCCGATGATTACACACTGATCTGTTTTCTGTTCGTTGATTTCCATATATTTATGCGTCGTTTGGTTTAAAAATTCTTGGTTAAAATTACAATATTTTTATTATCCGCCCTCTGATATTCCACACTATTCATCATCTCCCTTACGAAATGAATGCCAAGGCCGCCAATCTGCCGATCCTCAAGCGGTTTATCAAAAACATCATTCACTTTTTTCTCAAGAAGGTTGAAGGGTTTGCCGTTATCTTCAATTCGGATCTGCAGCTGATGTACATCAATCAATATGAAATCGAGGTTAATGTCGTGTTCATCTTTATCATCGAAGGCATAAAAAAGAACATTGGTAAACAGTTCCTCCAGCACGAGGTTGATCTCCATGACAATTTTACCCGGGATGTTCCATTTTTCAGCCAATGTTTCAAGATTGACTGCAATCTGGTCAAGTTCCGAAAGTTGATTTTTAAGTTTTAGCTGAATGGTTTCCATGGGCCTTTCATTGGTGACTGATGGATTTTTATATTGCAAAGCCAGGATCGTAATATCGTCGGCCTGCTCGGTTCCCAGCGAAAATCGCTTCAACTCAATGATCAGCGAATCGGTGAGCCCCTTGGTGTTTTTATTGGCCATGGATGCAAGGGATGACGCCAGCTTGGTTTCTCCAAAGAAATCATTTGAAGCATTGAGCGCATCAGTAATGCCATCGGTGGTCAGTACCAGAATTTCACGAGGTTTAAAACAAAATTTCTCAGATCTATAGCTCATGGTCTCATTCACACCAAGTGGAAGTCCTCCTTTGGCCTTAATCTGGCGGATATCACCTCCAGGGCCCAGAATATACGGGTAGTTGTGACCTGCATTGCAAAATTCCATCTCGCCCGTTTTCAGGTGAACAATGCCGGCAAAAAAGGTGACAAACATCTGGTTGGGATTATCCTGGCAAAGTTCATGGTTGATGCTCTGCATCACCTCGTTGATGGGAATCCCTGCGATGGCCTTCGCCCGGAGAAGCGTCCGTGTCACCATCATGAAAAGTGAGGCCGGCACCCCTTTCCCGGCAACATCGCCAATGGCAATACACAAATGCTCCGGATCCAGGTAAAAGAAATCATACAAATCACCACCAACAGCTTTCGCCGGATCGAGTGTAGCATACAATTCCCAGTTGGATGGGGTATTGAAGCCTCTCGGGAGCATCCCCATCTGGATGGTGTGGGCGACATGCAATTCACTTTCAATCTTTTCTTTCGCCATGGTGGTTTCCTGCAGGCTTACTACATAATTTCTCAGTTCATCCTGCATCACCCCAAAGGCATTGGTAAGCTGGGCAATCTCATCTTTTGATTTCCTGAAGGGCAATTTCGCATGAAAGTCACCCTGCCCAATCATTTTTGTGGCTTCAACGAGGCGGATGATGGGCCTGGTCAACCTTCTGGTGATCATGGTTGTTGCAAGCAGTAATGCCAGGATACTGTATAAGAATATCCACAATATCTTTTTAAAGAACCTGAAAAGATCATCCAGCAATTCATCCGCCGGGAAAACAATGCCAAACGACCATCCGGTGGATGCAACCGGGGCATAAGACAAAAAACTCGGATGATTTTTTGCTTCAAGGCCATCGGTGGAGGTAAACCCGGTTTTCCCCGCCAGCATGGCTTTAACAGCCTTAATCATTTCATGTCCTTTTCTATCTCTGGCAATTTCAAGAATATTTTTATTTTCCATGACCATCAAGGGTGAGGTGATGATCATTCCTTCCCTCGAAACCAGAAATCCATAGCCCGACTTATACACCTTGATCTCCTTCACCATGCGTTCAAAAGCATCCAACGATATGTCCATGGTAAGGACCCCTGCAAATGTGTTTATTCCATTTACAGTTTTATAAAAGGGAATCGAGTAGGTGCACATCAGGGCATTCCCACCGCCTTTATCAAAATAGGGCTCGGTCCAGACCGGTTTATGAAGAAGTTTGGGCAACCGGTACCAATCCATTTTGAAATAATCATAACTGCTGCTTCCAAGCAACCGGGTCGACACATTTTTACCCTTTTCATATATGTAGGGAGCGTACCAGTATTGATCCTTGTCATATCCATAGGGTTCAAACGCGAGGCAGCTACCGAAAACAACCGTATCCTGCACTACGAACTCCCTTGAGATACGCAGGATATCGTTATAACTGATGTTCGGGTTTTCCATGGCATTGACCAGCGTCTGCGGTACCAATTCGGCTGGTTGGAGTACATTCTCAAAACGCGCAATGGTTTGCTGTGTAAGGATGGTTGCATCTTTCTCGGCTCCCTCGAGCAGCAGGACACTAGAATAACCGTAACTGTAAACAAAGGCAATGAAAAAGATCAGCAGGATCGCTGCAAGGAAAAAAAGGCTGTAACGGAAAGCAAGGCCTCCGAAACGAAAAAACTTTGGAAACCGGATTTGCAAAACTGATTATTTAAATTTTCAGGGTAAAGGTAAAAAAATAATACACCAGCATACGTTGAATTTTGATATTTTTGACCTCACAAATATAAACAGTATAGCACATTTATTATGAGTAACAGCATCGAACAACTTAAGCCCGACCGACTTTGGTTTTATTTTCTTGAGATCTGTAAAATTCCGCGACCCTCTAAAAAAGAGGAGAAAATAGCATCGTATATCAGGAGTTTCGCCTTAAAACACAATCTGGAGTGCTACGTTGATGAGGCAGGAAATGTCCTTATCCGCAAACCTGCCAGCCCTGGATACGAAAACAGGCAGATGGTCATTCTGCAAAGTCACCTGGATATGGTTTGTGAAAAAAACTCGGACACCAGTCATGATTTTGATAAGGACCCGATCGTTCCATGGATCGACGGAAACTGGGTAAAGGCCAAAGGCACTACACTGGGCGCCGATGACGGTATTGGAATTGCCGCTGCATTAGCCATTCTCGAATCGAATGATATCGTTCATGGCCCGCTGGAAGCACTGTTCACCTCGGATGAAGAAACAGGGCTGACCGGTGCATTTGCCCTGAAACCCGATCAGTTGAATGGGCGGATCCTGATCAACCTCGATTCAGAGGATGAAGGACAATTATTCATTGGTTGTGCAGGAGGAAAAGACACGGTAGCCTCGATGTCGTTGGAAACAGAGCAGGTTCCTGAAGGACATGTCGCCTTTAAGGCCAGCATCAGGGGTCTGAAAGGTGGTCATTCCGGTGATGACATCAATAAAGGACTGGGCAACGCAGTTAAACTGATGAACCGTTTCCTCTGGAATGTCCAGGATACATTCGAAATCGCCCTGGCTGATCTTAACGCCGGGAATCTGAGGAATGCCATCGCGCGTGAAGCCTTTGCAGTATTTACAGTGCATAAGGATAATGTAAAGGACTTGCTGGATTATTCCAGAAAGTTCTTCAGTGACATCAAAATTGAACTTCACATCACGGAACCTGAACTGGAGTTTACTATTGTAGAAGTACCTTTGCCCGAGTCCGTAGTTTATGATGTCCTACAGGCGGATCTTCTTGATGCTTTATACGCCTGTCCCCATGGTGTGATTGCCATGTCACGTGAGATTCCTGATTTCGTTGAAACATCCACCAACCTGGCTTCGGTGAAGTTTGTCGATAAAAAGATCATCATCACCACAAGTCAGCGAAGCTCCGTTGAATCATCCAAAAAGGATGTTGCGGATATGGTTGCAAGCGTATTTTACCTGATGCAGGCCAACGTCGAGCATTCATCAGGTTATCCTGGCTGGAGACCCAACCCCGACTCGGAGGTTTTGCGCATCACCGTGGAAGCCTACCGGAGGTTGTTTTCGCAGGAGCCAAAAGTTCTTGCAATCCATGCAGGACTGGAATGCGGACTGGTGGGGGCGATTTACCCGGGAATGGACATGGTCTCCTTTGGCCCGACCATCAAAGGGGCCCATTCTCCAGATGAGCGCCTGGATATCCAGTCAACCAGAAAATTCTGGGATTTGACCCTCGAAGTATTGAAAAACATCCCTGCCAGATAACCACCGGTTATGTTTCGGAAACTGATCATACTCCCCGTGCTCTGGATGCCGTTTTTGCTCCCTGCACAGGGAGTTTCCTTTTCCATGGATGATCCCTCTGTCAGAGCCAGGATTGTTCAGGATATAGCCGTATTGGCGTCCGATTCGCTGGAGGGCCGGCAAAGCGGAACAGAGGGCGAACACCGGGCGGCCAGGTATCTCTGCGCTCAATTTGCAGCAATCGGCATACAGCCAAAAGGTGATACGGCCGGCAGTTATTTCCAGCGATTTTCGAAATACGAGGTTGGGTATCATTGGAACACCAAACTTATCGTGAACGAGGTACCGTATGTTTACCGGGAAGCCTTCGGAGTAGCAGCTTTATCAATGAATGGTCATGGCTTTGGCACTTTGGTTGATGGCCGGCAGGGACTCGTCATACCTGAACTGAAGATTGACCAGTTATCCTGCCTTGGCGACCTGAAAGGGAAGTTTGTACTGATAAACCTTCATGCCTCCGAAAATCTGATCAAAGATTCTTCGGTAGTGTCAAAACTTACACCCAGGTTCAGGATGATGTCGGCACTCGAGAAAGGTGCACTGGGGGTAATTTTCTGGAATCCTGATTCTCCCTGGTTCACCGGTTTGTTCGACTTCGAAAACTCAGACACCCTGCCCGGTCTGGCATTGTACGTGAACCGGGCAACTGCTGAACAGTTAATTAAGAATTCAGGGGCCAGGACAGAAGTGAACGTTCAGATCAGCCGGAGAACCATTGTTTGCTCTAATGTGGTGGGATTGATCACCAACCATGCGCAACGCACGATTATTATCGGAGCACATTATGATCATCTGGGTCTGAAAAACGGGAACAAAATCTTCAACGGAGCGGATGACAATGCAAGCGGCACGGCGGGAATGCTCGAACTGGCAAGATACTTCGTCATACATCCCGACCCCTTGAACAATTACCTTTTTATTGGTTTTACGGGAGAGGAGGAGGGACTTTGGGGGTCCGGCTATTTCGTAACCCATCCTGCCATTCCCCTCGACTCCATCCGGTTTATGCTGAACCTGGATATGATCGGCCGATTGGGCTGTGAAGGAAACAGGGTTGAAATAGAAGCAGCTGGTTCATCCTCCGAATGGCATGACATCCTTCAAAACACTCCGCATCCGGGGTTCAGTTTGAAGAAGGTAAATGCATCTCTCCCCTATTCAGATCACGACCCTTTTTACAAGGCAAAAATCCCGGTACTATTTATCAATACGGGATTGCATGATGATTATCATACGGTACGGGACAAGGCTTCAACAATAAATTATGACGGGATGGTTGAGATCATGCGGTTTGCCGAGGGTATTATAAAAAACTCAAACCAGAAAGATTCGATTCGTTACCGCCAGGTACCCTTTACAGCCCAGGCATCGGCATCGGTTGGTTTCTTTTTCCAGGCCCTGGATTGGCTGTTCACTGCAAAAAATTAAATGATCCTCAACAGGAAATGAAAATGTCCTGATTCTCAAACAGGCTTTGAATCCATTGCAAATAATGCTCAGAGCCCAACACCCACGCCCAATCTGAAGATGGGGTTTGAATAGGGTGAGTTATAGGAGTCGTTTAAATTAAAGAGGATCAGTAAATCAATGGAAACACGGTTGGTAATGGGTTGCCTGTAACCTCCGCCCACGAATATGCTGTTAATCTCGATGACCTCGTTACCCGGGCGATACCAATAGTTGTAGGGATCCTGTATATAGCCATCAGGGGGCGGACCACTTTGGACAAAGGGCCTGGTATAGGTCAGGTATTCATATTCAACATGGGCATAAACGTTTCCCAGAAAATTATCAAACAAGCTGGCCAGATAATACCGGAGGTAGATCCCGCCGCCATACACGCTTGATTGAAAATCGATGTAGGTTTGATTTTGATAATCCCAGAAGTAATTTTTATATCTATAATACTGGTAAAGAAAACGGAATCCCACATAAAGCTGATCAACGGTCCTGATGCTGACTTCAGGGGAGATGGTGATACCGGTCACGCTGCCGAACTGGAAGCCGAGGTTTCCTCCGAGCCGAACCCTGTGCCAGAAACTATCGGGTCTGCGAGGGTTTGAGGAAAGAGAGGGTAAGGTATCCTGGGCCAGCGAAGCAGCAGCAAAAGAGAGACAGATGAGGGAGGTAAGGAACAGTTTAAGTGTAGTTTTTTTCATAACCGAGGGCTCGTTAACACAAATAATAAACAAGAGTACAAAGATAATGCAAAAAAGGTTGATTCATAAACAGCACAATGCTATTGTTTTAAGAATTTCATGAAGGAAATATTAAAAAAAACATCAAAAAAAGTAAAATAAGTCTTGGTAGTTAAAATTTAATCTGTACTTTTGCACTCCCGTTTCGATGTTCTTTGAATTTGATTGCAGATAAAACCAACAGTGGCGAGTGATTTGAGATGATTTTGGTAGTGGGAAAAACTTTTTTACATTTTTTTTTAAAAAAGTTTGGTGGAATGGAAAAAGGTTGTAATTTTGCAGTCCGATTTTTAAACAAAGTACCCGGATGGGGAAATGAAGAAACGTTCTTTGAAAGACTGAAGTAAATGTAGTAGCAAATATCCCAGATTAATAATTAACCTAGTTAATTTCTTTTTGGTAATAGTAACCCTGAATAAGATTAAATTTTCCTTTTACAATGGAGAGTTTGATCCTGGCTCAGGATTAACGCTAGCGGCAGGCCTAATACATGCAAGTCGAACGGTAACATGTCCAGCAATGGATGATGACGAGTGGCGCACGGGTGCGTAACACGTATGCAATCTACCCTTAACTGGGGGATAGCCCCGAGAAATCGGGATTAATACCCCATAATATTATGAAGCGGCATCACTTTATAATTAAAGCTCCGGCGGTTTTGGATGAGCATGCGCGACATTAGTTAGTTGGTGAGGTAACGGCTCACCAAGACTGCGATGTCTAGGGGTTCTGAGAGGATTCACCCCCACACTGGTACTGAGACACGGACCAGACTCCTACGGGAGGCAGCAGTAAGGAATATTGGTCAATGGACGCAAGTCTG
>Ga0268283_1000046_pt1 | contig 126391 bp, 132 predicted proteins | sample saktaG_13_FD_190140 | JGI IMG/M metagenome (GOLD analysis project Ga0268283, IMG submission 190140) | Saline water microbial communities from Sakinaw Lake, British Columbia, Canada - sak_2013_06_06_36m | ecosystem: Environmental > Aquatic > Non-marine Saline and Alkaline > Saline ...
TAGTTTTCAATGATCTCAAACTAGTCAAACTTTCGTCTGTCAAGGCCTAAACTTTAGGTCTCATCGTTTGTGGACGGGAATTATAGACAAAACTAGAATCATTGTCAAGAGGTTTTTAGGGGAATTTAGAAAGAATTTGAAATTTCTAGGTGTTTTGTGGGATTTCGTAATGAAATCCCTGTTTTTTGATTTGGTTTGCTTATAATAGGTGTACATATCCTGTTTCTGGTTCTATTGCTACTCGTGCAGAACCATTTGATCCTGTTAATGTTATTATACAAGGATTTCCAGCTGCATCTTTTTGAATTAACATTGAATTTCCTCCATCTGTATATGGTCCATCCAATAGGTGTGGACCATCATAAAGTGGGCGTCCTAGATGATCAAACGAAATTCTCAAACCATTTCCATTACAATTATTAGAAAAAACAACATTCGTAATACCATATTTGTGTCCTAGATTTAAATCATCTGATGCATCACTGTCACCATATGCTACTGTACCAACACTATAGCCACCTGACAGTTTTTTTGACTTATTTAAGGGGTTCAACGCTATTTCATTAACATTTGGAACTCCATCTTGATTGATTGAATCACTATAAACAGTATATGCCCACTGATTATCACTACCATTAGTATTTGCAAAGAAAATTTGCCATCTCGCCTTATACCAAGTTGCATTATTTTGGTCATACTTATCATCCATCAAAGCGAGATGTTGTGTATATCTAATATGTGAAATAAGCTGATTTGCAGCCTGTGAAAGATTATTTTGACCAAATCTCGGGATAAATACTGCTGAGAGGATACCAATAACTACAATAACAAATATAAGTTCCAACATAGTAAAAGCTGATTTTTTCATTTTGCTTCTTTTATTATAAAATTAAACGAGTTATATTGTAACGAAAAAGTAATGCAAAGTAGATTAGAAAAGAAGATATTATAAAAAGTGAAGTAACATAAATAAGCTTACATGTAAGAGCTCTTACATGTAAGCATTTATATAATAAAAATTACAGTTGTTCTGCTACTTCTACATTATATAAAATATCATCAGTTGGGTGACGATACATTGGCATACCAAGACGTTTTTCATCTAAGATATGACCGATAAAACCGATAGAACGACCAACTACGAAGAATGCATTGAGTGCACCAGCATCGATGAAACCATCTATGTCAGCTTCTGAATATCCAAGAGCACGCCACATATCAACCATCAAGATACCGATAGTACCATCAACGTTTAAGATAAGGTTATCTTTTTTACTTGTAGTCAATTTTTCTACTTCAAGTGCATAGTCAAGAAGTGGAGTTGCTGGGAAATTTTCTGCAGCAAATTTTTTCAAACCACTTACACGAAGATCCGGATTACGAACTGATTTGATACGGTGGCCAATACCAGAAATCGTTTTCCCTTCTCTTTTCATATAGTCAATAAACTCAGCTGGGCTCATTTTATTGTCATTTGCGTATTTGAAGTAACGCGCCGCGTCATCAATAGCTCCACCAAAACGTGGACCGATTGTAAGTAAACCAGTTACAAGTGAAGAGATCACATCTTTCCCTGCGCGAGCTGTAACTTTTGCATTGTGTGCGCCAGAAACGGCTGGACCATGATCTGCAACAGTTTTAATAACAGTTTCGATATATTCAGTAGCCCATTTTGGATAGCGTTTTTTGAACCATAAAAGTGAGATAACATCACCGATTCCAAAGCCAGTTTCTGGAGTTGCAACTGAAGAGATTGGGTAACCTGCGTACGTTGCTTCATCACCACGGTCATCAGAGATTGTACAAATAAACTCTTTTGCACGGCGAACAGTTGGAACAGTTTTTAGTGCCGGCTCAGTGATATCAGTAATAACACCTTCAGCTTTTAGTTTTGCATATACTTCTTTGATCTTGTTTGGAAGATCGTTGAAACTCTCAGGAACAAATATACCAGCTTCAGCCATTGCAGTATTTTTAGCAGCTGCAGTTTCAGCGTCAGCGTTTGCGCTTGCTCCTGCGTGGCCAAATTGTACGCCTGAACTAAAGTGTTTTGCGATCGTTCCGATACACCATGCGATAATCGGTTTTTTGATCTGACCATTTTTCACAGCTTCGATCACTTTATACTCTTCAGTACCACCAACTTCACCAAGAAGAATCATATATTTTACTTCTGGATTGTTTTCCATACGTAAAAGATTGTCTATGAAAACTGAACCAACGAAACGATCCCCTCCAATAGCAACACCTTCAGAGATACCATCAGCATTAATCGCGATGATGTTTGAAAGTTCATTAAATAAACCACCTGAACGTGTTACAAGTCCACATGAACCCGCACGGTGAAGTTTAGAGTTAACGATATTTTCAATTGTTCCACCAACATTTGCAATTTTAAATGCACCCGGAGAGATACCACCAACAGTTGCAGGCCCGATAACTGTAACACCAGCATCACGAGCTGATTGGTTCATCTTTCTTGCAAGTCTCTCAGGAATACCCTCAGCTGTAACCATTACAGTTTTGAATTGACCTTTGATTGCGATTGCTTCCATAGTTACATCATACGCAGTTCTAAATGAAGCGAAATTTAGTAAAACATCAGACTTAGGGAAAGCTTTTGCTGCTTCGCCAGTTGTACGAAAAACTGGTACCATAATCTCATCTGGACCATAGAAAAATTTCTCAAATTTGTTGTTTGATGTTGGAGCTACGATAGCTGCAACAGATGGTTTTGTACGAGAAATAGTATAATCATAATCAAGCATACGTTGAATCGCGCTTGTGTTGTTATTCCAAAAAATTGCTTGTGTATCTTTAGTAAATAGTGCACCCATTAATATCTCCTTACTTCTCTAAAGCCATACGAACGATGTCAGTAACGTGAGTTTCTGGTCCGTAAACTTCTATATATAATCCTAAACGATCTGCAGCTGCTTGAATATCTTTGAGACCTTTTTCATAGTTAGGTCCGCCACGACGTACATAAATACGTGTATTGTGAGCTTTTAATTTGTCTGCATATTCTTCAAATGACTGGATAATACCTGTAAATGTTTTTGCAACGTCGGTAAAGTTTGCAATCGCACCACCGATGATTAAAATCTTATCAAGTCCTTTTGGATCTTTATGACGAGTCATCAAATCAAAAAGTGTATCTGCATAGAATTTTGTTTCGCCTGTTGTTGGTCCACCTGAGTATTCTCCGTAGTTTGCCAAGTCTGAAACATTTCCAGAAAGGTCAGCAATAGTATCAGCATAAACAACTGAAGCACCACCACCGGCAACCATAGTCCAGATTCTTCCTAGTGGGTTAAGAATTGTAAGTTTCAATGAAGCACCAGATTTTGCATCTGCCTCTGCAACAGCTTTTTCCTCAGGAGACTGATCTTCCATACCAAATGCAGTAGGATACTCAATATCGCCCCAAGCATCTCTCATCATAAAACCAGCTGTATCATCTAAACGAGCGACAAGGTCAAGAATAGCCATTTCGTTGTTGTCAAGCATGACGATAGGATTGATTTCTAAGTATGCAAAGTTTTGATCTCTGTAAAATTTAAAGAACTGAATCGCAAATGATGCAAATGATTCTCTATTTGCAGCTGGAATATCAGCAGGAATATTTGCTTTTACTGCGTGTTGCATATCAGCATCGCTCATGTTGATCGGGATATGAACTTCATTCACTTTTTCGTCCCAGCCCTCTTCTACTTCCATACCGCCCTCAGCAGACATATAAAGAACATCATCTTCGCCAACAGTTGTAGCAGAGATATAATACTCTTGTTCTTGAGAGTGTGGAGTAAAAGGCTCAACGATGAAATGAGTCAATTGACCATGTTGACCTGTCAACAAAGTAGTTGTATTTGCCATTTTTGCATCAATCCAAGTAGCAGCATCAGCCAAAGTAACATCACCTGGTTTGTTTGTTCTAAATAAAACCAGGTCATTTTTACCACGTTTTCCAAAAAGCATATCTGGTTTTGCAACAAGAGGTTGTTGTTTTAACCATTCAAAACCATGTTCCTCTGCTTTTGCTTTTAATTCAGCTCCACTTGTTACCAAAACAGATTTAAATCCATAATGAAAACCACTGAAATACTTTTCCCAATGTTTTGAGAAAATTGCTTTACCGTCGTACTCACGAATCGCTCTTTGAGCCATTGCAACTCCTTAGTTGATTATTTGGGTTTGATTGTAACATAAATTATCTTTTTGAACTCTTGTTTTTATGATATTTGAAGCTATTTATTCTCTTATTTGTTTAGTTCTGTAACATATGCTTGGTACACTTTGGCATCTTTGTATCGAATAGTAACACTTTGTGCGTTCTCACTCATATTATGGGAAAGCTGATTTTTAGTACAATATCCAACTCCGTAGAAGTTTAATCTCGTCTGTAATTTTTTATCATTTACATCTATACATGTAAGCTTCTTTTCTTTGAGTTTTTGCGCCAAATCTTTTGCAATATGCATCTCATATGCAAAATGTTCTTTTGGATCATCAAGTACACGATATAAATATTTATTGAATAAAATCGCCGTTGCATTCAAAAATAAAAATAAAAGTGACAAAACAAAAAATAATTTATATGTTCCTCGAAACTGTTTTAGCCGTACTCTATAGGAATGATAAAATGTTTGTGCGGCAAGAGGAAGAGCTAAAAGGATATAGGGAGCAAAATCCTCTAAATGCAGTCTTTGTCTAAACGAAAGTATTAAAGACAAAACAAGTGCGCTCGCAGAGATATACCATAAAATATCCTCCTGCGATGTGATGTATCTTCTATATAAAATATAAAATATATAGACAAAAACAATCGGAGTAAAAATCGCAGAACAGATAGCTAAAGTATCTAAAAAATGCCCTTTGGGAAGTCCTGTCGTGTCAAATCCAAAAATAAAGAGAGATGATATAAACAGTACAATATTTAAAAAACCAAATCTATAATCCTTTTCTTTGATGGAATGAAAAAAAAGTCCTAAATAAAGAAAAATCATACTTGGGCTCACAAACCAAAGCGGAAATAGCAATATATACCTAAAATAATCATTGATTTTGTAAAGGTTGAGATATAAAAAGAGGGAAAAGATCACAAGTCCAGCATCATTGACCACGATAGATGAACTTAAAACTCCCGGTAAAAGAATAAAAACTACTACAAGCCACAGTCTGTCTCTGTCATACTTTAAATACTGTTTCGAAAAATTAAAAAGTAAAACTGCACTTGCAATATGCAGTATTATCATAGGAAGTCTGAGTGCGAAATCATTTTTACCAAGGAGATATAAAGAGGTGTTTGCTATGTATTTTAGTAGAGAAAAACTACCATTTAAAACAGTAGTTTCTGCGTAGCTTATCGATAATTGCGAAGTCTCATACAGTAAAAAAAGGGCATCTAATCCTAAAATCAGGAATAAGATGAAAAATTTATTCATAATTTTAAGAAGTTGCCTATGATCTCGTAGCCAAATTCACTCATGATGGATTCTGGATGAAATTGCACACCATATATTGGCTTACCTTTGATACGAAGCGCCATAATTTCATTGTCATCTATACTGTATGCCGTAGGTTCGATGAGCTCTGGAAGCTGATCTTTTTCAACGATCAGTGAATGATATCTTGTCGCACGAAACTGTTGTGGAACTTTTTTAAAAAGTTCACATTCACTGCTTTGCTCCATAATGGAAGTCTTGCCATGCATCATATTTTTTGCACGAACAACATTTGCACCAAATACCTGAGCAATACTTTGATGTCCCAAACAGATACCAAATATAGGAAGCTTGTCTTTAAAGTAGTCAATTACGGCAAGTGTGACACCAGCGTCATCAGGAGTTGCAGGACCAGGAGAGATAATGATCTTTGCGGGGTTTAATTCTATAATCTGATCAAGAGTGAGTTCATCATTTCGAATGATTTTCAGATCTGCGCCCAATTTTAAACAGTACTGGACAATGTTGTATGTAAAACTATCATAATTATCGATCATTAAAATCATAAATTTCTCTTTAATAAAATGCTATAAGATCGCAATTATAGCATTTTATTTTTTACGAAATACTACTTGTTATTACATTTTCCAACTGTAAGATCTTTTTTATTGTTCTCAACAAATTTATCACCAAGACCTTTTACGCCTGTTATATCTTCAACTTTTTTAAAGCAGTGACCTTTTCTGTAAGCTATAATCGCATCAGCTTTTTTATCGCCAACACCCTTGATACTCATCAACTGATCTTTTGTTGCGTTGTTAATATCAACCGCACCAAACAGTAATCCTGCACTAATCGCCAACATTGCTAAAATTTTCATCTTAACTCCTTCTATTTTTATTGCAAATTATTATACAATAAAAAATAGTGACTTTAGTTAAGTCTATGTTCAAACTCTGGAACGATCGCTTTGAGCTTTTGAAGCTTGTCCGTACATGTAAGCAGTTCGTCAATATCACGATTTAGTTTTTCTATCTCATACAGACTTGGCGCCGCAACGGTAATAGACTCATACTCGGTTTGTGCATCACTTTCATCTATAAGCAGCTCTTCGTAGAGTTTTTCTCCCGGACGTAAACCTGAAAACTTGATTTTGATATCACTTTTTCCACTAAGCTCACACATCTTTTTCGCAAGGTCTACAATTTTTACAGGTTCACCCATATCAAGGATAAATATCTCTCCGCCTGTTCCTATCGCTCCAGCTTGAAGTACAAGTTCACACGCTTCATTAATAAGCATAAAATATCTTGTAATATCTGGATGTGTCACAGTAATAGGACCGCCATGCTCTATTTGAGATCTAAATTTTGGTATCACACTGCCACTGCTTCCAAGAACATTTCCAAATCGTACTGCCACTATATCTGTGCCGTTTCCATTAGAGTTTTGGGCATACAACTCACAAATACGCTTCGTTGTTCCCATCACATTTGTCGGTCGCACAGCTTTGTCTGTAGATATCATCACAAACTTTTGTACTTTATATTTTATGGAAATATCGATCACATTTTTAGTGCCTAAAACATTATTTACTATTGCTTCTTCGATATTACTTTCTACTAATGGAACATGTTTATAGGCCGCTGCGTGAATGACGATATCTGGCTTATGAAGTTTAAAAGTTTGCTCTAACCTCTCTTTATCTACCACACTTTGCATCACTGCGACTGTCTCGATATTTGTGAGCTCTTCGGTAATAGAGTAAAGATTGTATTCACTATTATCCACAAGGATGAGTTTTATAGCCCCAAACATCTGGCATTGACGGCTTATCTCACTGCCGATGCTTCCGCCCGCCCCTGTGATAAGTACAACTTTATTTTTGATAAATCCAGCTATTTTTTTTGTATCAAGATCTTTGGGATTACGTGCTAAAAGATCCTCTATCGTTAGATTTTTTAAGGTCGCTTCTTTATTTGTTAAAGATATCAGCCTTATATCGATGATCCCACATTCTATTAACTGTTGGTATATTTCATTGAGCTTATCAATCTCAAAAGTTTTTGCAATGATTACAGAATCTATATTTTTGTCAGTCACTATCTGTGAGAGATTCTTTATCGCTTCTATTTTCATGTTTGAAAAATAGGTGCCAATGATATGTTCATCATCATCCACAACAGAGGCAACAAAATAATCATTTCTCTCTTTTATGATGCTCTGAGAAAATGCATTTGCTCCGATGACGAGCGTTTTTTGTAAATCTTTATTGGAATCATTTTCAAGAATAAGACGTTTTAAAATCCTAAAAAAACCCAAAAAAAGTATAGACAAAGAAAAATCTATGATTAAAACACTTCGAGGAAATGGTGCAAAATATTCTGGAACCATATAATAGATACCCATCATCAAAGGATAGGTGATAAGATGCGCGTAAATTATCTTTTTCAAATCACTGAGTGAGAAAAATCTCCATGAAACTTCATAAAGATTAAAATATGCGATAGCACCTATTTTTAGAAAAAGTAAAATTGAAAAAACAAGAAAAAAATGATCTAGATAAGTTCCATCAACACTAAAGTTAAAGCGTAAATTATAAGCTAAAAAAAGTGTTCCAAGAGAGATGAAAATATCAAAAAATATAAAAAATAGTGCTCTTTTTAACGGTGATGGTTTTAAAATCATTCAAACCCTTTTTTGGTGTCGACTACTCGCATGCAAATGTATAACAATAGAAGTGAAATTGTAAATGCAATAAAAATATTTGATAAAAAATAGACTAAAGCAAACAAAATCAGATTGATAATCATCGCAGATAAAACAACTTTTTGATGACTCCATCCACTTTGATTTACTCTTTGGTATGCATGTTTTCTGTGCGCTTGACTCAACTTCTCTTTATTTTTAACTCTTCGCAAAAGTGTTAGCGTTGCATCAAACCAAAACACTCCAAAAAGGATGATCCAAATCCACAGATTCACACTTGCCTCATTTGCATAATAAAGCGTAAATATGGCGATATTGTATCCTAAAAGTGTACTTCCCACATCGCCCATAAATATCTTTGCCCTCGGCCAGTTCCATAGTAGAAATCCTAAAACTGCCACACATAAGAGTAGAAAATGCATCCCGCCAAAAAGTAAAAAGCCAGCCAATGCCAAGAAAATAGCTTCGCTTCCAGCGTAAGCATCAATGCCATCTAAAAAATTATAGAGATTTATAAACCAGACTATAAGAAAAAATGCGAAGAGATTTGTGATGAATGGATTTTCAATGCTAAAGACTCCAAGATCTATTGCCTGCAAGCCACCGATAAAATAAAGTCCGCCAAGTGCGACACTGCTTTGCGTCAAAAGTCTTAGTTTTGGACTGAGTTCAAACAGATCATCCAGATAACTCACAACCGATATCACAATCCCAACCATCAAAGCATAAAAAAGTGTCATGTCTATTTGAGAGCTTACATGTAAGTAAATCAGACCACTAAACCAAGTAATGGCAATGGCGATTCCTCCACCATGCGGTGTTGCAACTGTGTGAGAACTTCTCTCATTGACTTGCGCAACGAATGATTTTTTAATGGCATAATTTTTTATGAGATAAGTCAGGAGAAAAGAGGATAGTAAGACAACGAGATAAAGCATTTATTTTTCTCCCTTGATCATAAACTCTATTCCATTTTCCACGCTATAAGGATTTTTAAGACTTAGTTTTTGTTTTGTAAGCGTATTGTCAACTTCCAAACTTCCATAAAGTCTTTTATAAAAAGATGTCTTAATGAGCTTTAAAAATGTCTCGAAAAATGGCACTTTGATAAGAAGTACTTTTTTATCAAGATTTTTGGCAATAAGCTCAATTAGTTTTGTAGTGCTCAAAGGTTCATCATCACTTGCTAAAAAAATGCCATTTTGCTTTTGTTTTATAAGCTCATCTATCAAATGACAAAGATTGCCTACATAAACCATACTTCGTTTATTTTTTATATTTCCAAACGGCAGCAAAGGAAATTTTTTTACTAAATTCACAAGGTTTTTTATATTTGCTTTGACTCCGTAACCATAAACGATGGGAGTTCTGATGATACTGACTTTAAAATTTTCATCTTCAAGTTTTATGAGTTCTGCTTCAGCTTTGAGTTTACTCTTTCCATACTCATCTTCGGGCTTACATGTAAACTCTTCTGTGTATTTTTCAGTTGTTTCTTCACCGTACACTTTGACTGTACTCATAAAAACAAACTGCCCCACTCCACTTTTCTTCGCTTTTTTTGCGAGCTCCAAAGTTTGGGTAACATTGACTCTTTCATACTCATCCGCACTCGCTCCGCCCATCTGATGTACAAGCGCTGAAAGATGAATGACAACATCCATATCGCTTACATGCGAAGTGCCCTTTGGGTGTAAGCTTTGAAAGTCATCATTTAAAAAAGAGAATTTCAAAATATCGTACTTATCGCTGTACTTATCTAAAAAATAGTTTCCGATAAAACCGTTTGAGCCAGTTAACAACAATTTCATTTTTTGTAATATCCTAAAGTTTGTAAAACTTTTTCATTGATAGTTTTTCGCTCTTTATCAAAAAACCAACCATACTTTTTAAAATAGGTAAAAACAGATTGTATAAAAATCCATAAAAGCTTTTTACTTGTATGCGCTCCTCGTTGGTATTCATGAGTGATACTGACATTTGGATAGTAAACTGTTTTTGAGATCTTAGCGATTCTTCTTGTCAAATCTGCATCTTCAAGATACATAAAAAAATCTTCGTCAAACAGACAGTTTTGCTTCAAAACATCTGTTCTAAAAAACATAAAACAGCCTGAGAGAAATGGGATCTCAGCAATCTGTTCATAAGAAAAAAAGTCAAGTTCATACCTGCGGTTTATCTTCTCTACAAAAGATTTTAGAGGAATAAATCTTCTTGCAAAAAGATCAAGCGGAGTTGGTAAAAGCTTACACAATTTTTGCAACTCACCGTTTGGATAAAGAACTTTTGGCATCACATGACCAACATCTAGATTTTTTTGCATATAGTTATACAAGCTCTCTATAGTTCCAGTTTGAAAATAGATATCAGGATTTAACACCACATGATATGCAACACCAATTGCTATGCTTTTTTTCATAGCGATATTATGGCCGCCACCATAACCAAGGTTGGCATTGTTGAAAATATACTCTATTCTTTCATCAATTTTTACCAACTCTTTTAAATCATCATTGGATGAGTTGTCTATCAAATAAAGTCTTACATATAAGGCTGTATTTAAAAAGCTTTCTATCGCTTTTATAAGTTGCTGTTTGTCATTATGGTAGAGGACTATTGAGGCGTTAATTTGAAGCATAAATATCTCTTTTTATGATATTTTTTCCTATTTGAATGAACCTTTTTTCTATAAATTTTTCTGAAAAATAAGATAGTAGCAAAACTACGAAAAATAAACTTAGGAATGAGACAAAAGGATTTGCAGGATTGATCCCAAAATACAAAACCAGCTGAATCACCGGAAAATGTAAGATATAAAAACTATAAGAAAAATCAAAATCAATCTTAATTTTTTTCAAGTAATATACTAAAAAGATCAGTAAAAAGCCAAGAGACAAAGGCTGAAATATAAAATTAAAATATTTGCTATCTTCAAATAATACAATCGCTAGTAAACTTAATGGAGCGCAGAGATAGATGTTTTTACTGTTTATCCTATCAAAAAGTACATAAAACAAAATACTTGTGACAAAAAGTCGAAGTTGAGCAGGAAACTGTACTAAGAGTTTTGAGATACCGAAATGATCAACTATAACTAGATAAGAAACTGATAGCATATATAAGGTGAGTAAAAAATAGATACCAAACTTTTTGTAAATGGCGAAAATAAGAGGAACAAACATATAGAAAACCACTTCATTTTTTAAAGTCCATAAACTACCATTTATTGCATCTACTTGTAAATTACTCAGTGTACTTCCAACAGATGGGGATAAAAAGTTGAGAAATAAGATATTTGATATAAAATATTTTATAATTTGCGAAGCGTTTCCACCTGCAAAGTAGATAAAGAAAAGAGTCTGTAAAATTATCAAAATAGCATAAAGTGGGAAAACCCTGAAAAATCGCTTGATATAAAAATGCTTTTTATTTTGATCATTGTCAAAACTCCAAAATATCAAAAAACCGCTTACTATAAAAAACATGTCTACTGCATAACCGCTTAAATGAAAAATCTGATTTGAAGAATCAAACTGCGTCAAGATGTTCCAATGCGCAAAAAAAACCAATATTGCAAGAGAAAGTCTGACTATATCAAAGTTATTGGCACTACTAATTTGTTTCAAACTTATTCCTTACATAGCTTCTTGCATGTTTCACCAAAGAAAAAAGAATTAAAAACGGTAACACAAAAAACAAAATGTTTTTATATTTTGTAGCTTTACAATACATTTTCATCTCACCTTTTCTCATAGCCCATTTGTTGGCACTAAGCCCTCCATTCGTAAGTGGTTTTCTACCCAAAAGAACAAGTGGCAAATCTAAATAATAAACAGTATTACTCACTGACATTCTAAGCCAAAGTTCATGATCTTCAGTGTATCTCATCGTTTCATCAAAAAACTGAAATTTACTTCTGCTAATAATAATACTTGGTGTGACAGCAAAATTTTTTAGTAACAATCTGTAAAACGTGATTTTGTCAATATTTATGCTCAAATATCCTTTATCAAAATTATTAATAAAAGTATATCCATGTCCCAATATATCTACTCTTTCATCTTCTAAAATTTTCACTGTAAGTTCCAATTTTTGAGGATGCCATTCATCATCACTGTCTAAAAAAGCAACATACTCGCCAATAGAATTTTTGACACCTTTGTTTCTTGCAGATGATGGACCACAATTTTCTTGATAAATATATTTATAATTTATATTTTTATCTTTAAAAAATTCCGCAATGACACTTTTTGTATTATCACTACTTCCATCATCAACTATAATTATTTCAAAATTTTCATATGATTGATTTATGCAACTTTCTATACATTTTATTATTGTAGATTCAGCATTATATGTTGGGATGACTATACTAAAATAAATCTCTTTCAAAACGAAAACCCTTTCTCAACTATATAACTACACTCAGCATTTAGAAAATACTTGCTCTATCCATTCAGCCAAAGTATAATTTTTGAATGAACTATTTTGAATGTTTGTAGTTTTAAAAAAAATAACGTCAAGACTTTTCATTTCATCTCGGTTTACAAATAAAATCATTTTTTCATCATAAAATGGTTCGTTTATAATACTCTTATTTGTTGTAATGAGTTTCAAAGAAGAGCCTAAAACTTCAAATGTTCTTATAGTTAAGCCTTTTTGACCAATACTTTCTATATCCAAAACTGACTTTGTTTTTTTATAAGTAGCTAGAATAATACTCCTATTTACCGGTTTAAATGTTAAGTATCTAAGCTCATCAAAGGTTATCTTTTTACTTAACAATCTAACAAAAAGTGCCATTTTTGTAATATAGATTACTGAATAAAACTTCAAATTTAGCCTTAAACATTGATTGTACAATTCTTTAACTATCTTTAACCTATCACTATGGTATGCGCCAAAAAATACAATATCATATTCTTTATGTTCATTGAGGTTTAAATTTTCATACTCTTTTGTATAAAAAAGTGGAAGGTACTCTATGTTTTTTTCTTTTGCATCAACCATATCAAATGTCATAACCGAATCAAAAAAAGTGAGAATATTTAAATAATTTGGATTATTTTTGTAAGAATCCCATTGATACATTATAAATTTCGTATATGGCATTTTGTTCTTTATTGCTTGAAGAAAATCATGAGTGATTATCTCACCTCTAATCAAAAAAAAGCAATCATACATATCTTGCATTTGCTCAAGTATACTATTTAAATAATTTTCTTCCATTCGCTTACTTATATTCTTTAGATAATGTCTTGTAAGCCTATAAAGTATACTGTCAAGTATCTCTGGAAAATAATCTACTTCTGCCCCTTTTACAATCAATTCATCAATTATTGAATTGTGATAGTCGTAAAACTCAGGTCCTATAAAAAGTATTTTTTTACCTTTTAACTCCATTACTTATAAAGCCCTTTTTCTTTCATCTCTTCTATACTTTTTTCATATTTGTCTTCCATGACCTCTTGCTTTTCCACCCATTTAATAAATCTACTAATCCCTTCTTCAAAACTTATCTTCGGTTCAAATCCAAGCTTTTCTTTTATCTTTGTTAAATCAGCGTAATTATCACGAATATCACCCAGTCTATAGTTGCCAGAGATACTTATTTTAGAATTACTCTGATACTCTTTTAGAAGCGTATTTGCTACTGTCAGAACATCTATAGCTTTTCCGAGTCCTACATTAAATACTTCATAATTAGCTTCATCATTTTCAATACCTAATATAGTAGCATCCACTACATCATCTACATATACAAAATCTCTGCTCTCTTTACCATCTTCAAAAATAGTTATATTATTTCCATTTTTTATACGAGTTGAAAAAATAGAAAGTATTCCAGTATATGGATTACTTAAAGATTGTCCAGATCCATATACATTTTGATACCTAAACGCCACCGCAGGAATATTTAAAGATTTTCCAACAACCATAAACATCTGCTCTTGCACTTGTTTCGTTATACCATAAATTGATGATGGATGTATTTTACTGCTCTCATCCGTTGCTAAAAAGTTTACATTATGATTACAAATTGGGCATTTAACATTAAAATCAGCTTTTTTCATATCCACATCTTTTCTTTCTGTAGGATATACAATGCCATGAGATGAGCATTCATACTTACCTTCTCCATATATAGCCCGTGAAGAAGCAATTATCATCTTTTTTACGCTATGTTTTTCATTTGTTAAGATATCAAGGAATATGGATGTTCCCTTAATATTTACATCAGTATACTTTTCTATCTCATACATTGATTGTCCCGTACCAGTTTCTGCTGCCAGATGAACAACTACATCTATATCTGTCAAGGCTACTTTCCAATTTTCATAATTAAGGACACTACCATTAATAAAATTTACTTTATCTTTAATTGAGTTATACAAGGGTGAATCATCACCGTGTATTTGAGGCGATAAATTATCTAATACTGTAACTTTGTAACCTTTTTCAATAAGTTTTAAAGATAAATTTGAGCCTATAAATCCTGCTCCACCAGTAATTAATATCTTTTTATATTTCATTTAAAAAAGCTCCTTCCTTATTTGTTTTTCGCCAAATTTGTTTTTCTATATCATATCGTTTAATTACTCTTGCTGGGTTACCTACGATTACAGAATATGCTGGAAATGACTTGGTAACTACAGAATTTGCCCCAACAATACAGTGCATACCCAAATGAACATTTCCAACGATGGAAACATTCATCCCTATCCAACAGTTTTCTGAAATTATTATTTCACCCAATACATCGAGCTTAGAAAACTTAACAGGAATAGTTATATTAGTATAATCATGGTTAAAATCAAAAAAACTGACATTAAAGGCGATTACAACATTATCTTTAATATTTATATTATTTGAGGATGTAATATTACAGTTATTATTAATATAAACATTATTTCCTATTTTAATTTTTCCATTATATATTTTCTTATTGTACTCTCCAACTGAATATAATGTTGAATATTTTTCAATTGTTACATTACTGCCTATATCTATACGCTTTGTATTAACTATTTTTAATGGAGTATAAATTATAGTTTTACTCCCTAGTGAGTTAAAAAAGGGTTTATATATTACTACTGTGACAAAGCGTCTATATATGTATGTTATTTTTTCTAGAAGTTTAAAAAACATTTCACTTGCACCAAAACTGAATTGTTATATTATTAACAGTATTTACAAATCTATAAACTACTCTCAACAATAAGGATAAAAGTTTATGTTGAATGATATAAGCATACTTATTATGTAACCTCTTTACACCGTATAGTTGATGAATATATGTTAAATACAAAAATATTTTTTCTATTCCATGAAAATTAACTAAGTTTTTTTTATCACTTAACATCCAATATGGAGCGACCTCTTTCTTGATATCTTTATTTCTTGACAAACTTGTCCTTACTTCTCTGTACTCTGCGACTGTCTCTTCAATGTATCCAAGTATGTTTTTAGACATACAACGTAAAAAAAAATCTCGATCTTCTCCAACTAAAGTTTCATCATATAAACCTATTAGATTATTATTATATATTTTTTTGTCTACTAATAAAACAGGTCCAGGAACAGACCATTTCAAAATAAGTTCACTATTTCTTGTTTTATCGCATACTAAAGCTTTCTTATTTGCACCCATTATATTTTTTTGAAATTCTTCACAAAGTATATTGCCATCTTCATCAATACTTCTTGCATCACCGAAAACAACAAGCTTATCTTTATTCTTTTCTAAAAAATCAACTCTTATTTGTAAACTGTTTTTTACTAATTTATCATCACTTGCTAGCCAAGCAATATATTTTCCATTTACTAGTTTAATTAATCTATTTAATGTAGTACATACTCCCTGATTTTCTTGTTTATTTATAACATAATTTGCAAAGTAAGCTTTATTTCTTCTTAACCATTCTTCTGCTATTTCAAATGAATTATCGGTAGATCCATCATCTATCATAATAATTTCTATATTATTATAATCTACACTTTTGATACTTTCTAAACATTCTATAATATATTTTTCGTGATTATAACAAGGAAAGACTACACTAACTAATGGAGATTCATTTTTCATTTAAAACCTTTCGAAAATAAAATATTACAAAAATAAAATAGAAAGTATAATTAATACTGAATGCATAAGTTACTCCTATGAGTCCAAAATAATTAATTAAATTAATTGTCAATACAACAAAACTAATACTAAAAAATATTTCTGTATAGATAAATAATTTTGTCATCGCTTTTGCTAACATTATCATACTTAAAAGCCAAGAGGCGATTTTTATAACATCACCAATAAGTTGCCATTTAAAAAGTTCTAACATTGGAATAAACTGTTTTGAAAATGCTATTTCTACTACAAACTCTTTTAATATAAAGATTCCAAAAGCCATCAGAACTACAATAGGCATAATAATTTTATATCCATTAAATATTTCTTTCTGTAATTCTACCTTATCTTGGATTTCAGATAATTTTGGAAGATAGTACACTCCTAAAGCTGTTGTAATAACCATCAGATACATAGTAGATATATACCAAATACCTTGCCAATATCCTGCTTCATCCCAGCTCAAATTTTCACCTATATAGTTTCTAATTATTAAATGACTTATAGGCACGGTAAGAACTGATGTTATAGCCATCAGAGAGTATTTACTTAGTTTTACTAGACTATCCTTATCAATTCCTTCTTTAAAATATTCTAGTTTAAACCAGTTACTTTTTATGACAAATGATAATGTTACAAAAAATATTACCGATTGATTTACTACTAGTGCATACAATGCACCTAATAAGTTTAGTTGCATTATCAAAAATGATGTGAAAAAAAGTGAAAAAATACTACTTGTCACGTTCACTAAAATATACTTTTGTATCTCTTTTTGACCATTCAATATGGACATCAAAACAGTATTTAGAGCAAATAAAAAAACAGTAACTCCAAACACTAAAAACACGCTACTATATTGGATATCTTTTAAAATAAGTTCCGATAAATATTCACGAAACACAAATAATAATAAAGAAATCAGCAGAGAACAAATAAGACTTATGGTAATACTACTGCTGAATATCTTCCGTTTTTCTTCTATTGTTTTGTATTCGGCAGTATATTTTACGATGCCTTGAGTAATAGCTCCATTAGAAAAAGTAGTGATAATCCCAATAAAATCTCTCAACTGTCCAATTACTGCAAGACCAGATGGTCCTACATACATTGCAAGTACTTTGTTGATTATAAAGCCTGAAATCATCATTATTATGGTTGAGATAGCTGTTAAAACTGATGTTTTAATTAAAGTCATTAATCACTTCAATTATTTTTTTTGTATCTTCCAAACTCTGCACTCCACTAATAGGCAAACTCAATACCTCACTATGGATTTGTTCACTTATTGGATAGCTTTCATCATTCCACTCTTTATAAGCATTTTGTTTATGTGGAGCCAATGGATAATGTATTAAAGTTTGAATGCCATTATCGAGTAGATATTTTTGAAGCTCATCTCTTTTATTTGTTCGTATTACAAATAAGTGCCATACATGATTATCTTTACATGTAAGGGTTGGTAAAATGATCTTTTCATTTTTAATATTTACAAGATAGTAGTCTGCTATCTCTCTTCTTTTAATTATCTCTTCATCAAGGTATCTCAGTTTTACTCTTAGCATCGCAGCTTGCATCTCATCAAGTCTACTATTGACACCTTGATAAAGGTTTTCATATTTCTTATGGCTTCCGTAGTTCCCTAAAGCTCTAATAGTATTTGCAAGTTCTTCATCATTTGTAGTAACCGCTCCGCCATCGCCGAGTGCACCAAGATTTTTCCCAGGGTAAAAACTAAATCCACTAGCATCGCCTAGATTACCACTTCTTTTATCTCCAAAATATGCTCCGTGAGATTGTGCTGAATCTTCTATTACTTTGAGATTGTATTTTTTAGCAATTTCATTTATCTCATCCATTTCACAAGTTTGTCCATAAAGATGCACCGGTAAGATGGCTTTTGTTTTTGAAGTGATTTTTTCTTCTATTTTTGATATATCAATTAAATAAGTATTTATATCTGGTTCTACCAAAACAGGAACTAAATTATTTTCAGATATTGCCAATATAGATGCGATGTAAGTATTTGATGGAACTATGACTTCGTCTCCATCGTGCATAAAACCTAGTTCTTTATATGCACGAAGGATTAAGATAAGTGCATCAAGTCCATTTGCCACGCCTATAGCGTATTTGGTTCCACAATACTGGGCAAACTCATTTTCAAACTCTTTACATTCATTTCCTTGAATGTACCAACCACTATCTATAACTTTTGTGCAAGCGTCTATGAGTTCAGCTCTGTATTGAGCGTTAATACCTTTTAAATCTAAAAATTGAATCATTTTATCTCCAATTCATAAAAATCTTGAACAACTGCTCTGGCACCAAAACCTTCTTTTTGAGCAATTAACCCTGTGTTTAGATATCTACCCGCATCTTCGTTTGATATACCAAAATCAAAATATTTTTTATTTTTATATATGTTTTGAATAAGATTGTCTATTAACAAATCTAATGCTCCAATTTCACGACCTTGTTCACTGTTTGCTAAATATTGAGTATGAACAATATTTTTATTTTCATAAATTAAAGCACCAGATAAAACAATTCCATCTTTTCTTATCATATATAATTTAATATTTTTAGAAAATAAATTTGAAAGGTTTTCAATTTCTTCTAAAGTGTGTACTGGTTTAGCTTCATGATTTGTTTCAAGTACTCCTGTTAATAAATCCCAAAAAGTTTTATAATCATTTGATTCAAAAATCTCAAGACTTTCTTTTTGAGCTTTATTAATACTCCATTTTCTACCCTTAGAATATCTAAGTTGTTCAGTTAAATTAATAGTAGAAGTCACATCTCTTCGTATCAGTTTTGCATCATTTCTAAAGAGAGAATATCGATCTTCTTCCGATGGTTTAATATGATAGATATAAGGTATGCATTTATAAACAATCTTACTAATATTTTCACTTTTCAAAAAATATTTTAAAGACTCAAATATTTCAAGCATAGTTTCGGTTTTCATCTTGTCATCAACTAAAAAACCACCAAAAGTTAATCCCTGATGTGAGTACATAACATTTTCTTTTATATTTGCAGGCAAAACAGAAATCAATTTCTGAGTTTCATCAAATACCAGCAATGAATAATCTTCAAATCTATCACTATGATATTCCATATAATCTCTTAAAAAGAAAAAATGTGCATTTTTAGCATTTTTTACAAATTCATTCCAGATATTTTTATGTTCTGTGGTATATTTTAGAATTTGCATTTATTCCTCAATTAGTTCTCCATATCCAAAACCATCTTGCCCCATATTATTACCATTATAAAATATATATGTTTTTTCTTTTGTAGAAACAATAGAAGGGTAACTTAAGTGAATAGAATCCCATCCTTCAATTGAAAGTTCAATACCTAATTTTTTATCATCTCTTTTCCAGTGAATACCATCACTTGACATTGCTTGGCCAGCAATATATCTTCCATCAGTGGTACCATAAGTAAAGTTCATAATATACTGATTGTCTTTTTTATATGTCCTAGGTCTTCCTATTCTATATTCTAGATTTGCTTGATCATTAGTAATACATTTTATGCCTACTTCTTCAAAATGTATTCCATCCGCTGATTCAATATAATTAATATCATATTGTGGAAAATCTACTCCATTTATATCTTCCCAGCCATTCCCAACTGCATACCAAATTTTAAATTTATTATCTTCATATATTACAGAGTGAATAGCTCGAATATATAAACCTTCATCTTCCCTGTCTATTACTGGAGTATTTTTTAATCTTTTGAATGTTTCTCCATTATCTTCACTTATAGCCAAGCCACTATAAGCTAAAAACTTAGATTTCTTAACAAGCTGGAATCCTACATAATACATATATATTTTATTTCCAATTCTTATTAAATCACCTAAAATAACTCCATTATCATCGAACATACCATTTTTACCAATATCCAAAACTGGCTTGTTCGATATTTTAAATATTTCAGATGGATTTTTAGCATTAACATCTACATACCCTATTCTACCTATACCTTCCATATCTCGAAAACTTACATAAATTCTAATTGTATTTTCATCTAATAAAAATGCAGTAGGTGTTAAAGCTGAATTATCTTTCCAGCTGCCATCAAATGGAGGAGAATAAATCAAACCTTTTTTTTCCCATTTCATTAATCTTCCTTGATTTTAAATAGTCTATGTGTATTGACTTTTGATAATTCAGTCTGCTTTACTTGATAAAAATCTTTTTCATTTGTATTTTTTTGTATAAGAGCACCAGCACCTATAAAATTATCTTTAGCAATTTTTGTGTTATCTTCTATAGTACAATTTACGCCTAAAAAGCTATTTTCTCCAATTTCACAAAAACCAGAGATTACACAATGAGATGATATAAAACAGTTGTCTTTTATAGTTGTATTATGCCCTATATGATTACCACTCCATAAGGTTACATTATTTCCTATTTTGACAAATGGCTGTAATGTATTATCTTCAAAAATAAAACAATTCTCTCCTATTTCTACATTTTTCCATATAAAAGCTTTTGAACTGATGTATGTCGCACATGTATACTCTTTTGCCTTAGCCTCGCCATATACTTTTGTTCTATTTCTATTTAATTTTCCAGAACTAATAGCAACATAAACTTCATATTCACTTGGAGGGTATTTTTCTTCCAAAATTTCAAAAGGAATGATGGGCAAGTTATTAATGCTTTTATCTGTAATATACTGCTCATTTACGCTAAAAGCTACAACTTCATATTCTGAATCAAATTGAAAATATTCATAGGCTATAAGACCTGTTTCTCCACTACCAACTATAATAAGCTTTTTAATTTTTTCCATTTTCCACTTCCTTGATAAAATCTTGATAATCTCTTATATAATCACTCTCATCATAGTGCTCGCTTGCAAGTACAACCAAAACACAGTCAGGACTAAAATCTTTCATTTCTCTCCAAAGAAGCCCTTCTATAAAAAGTCCTTGATTTGGATTGTTAAGTTCTATCTCATCTCTTTTTTTTCCATCGTCAATGACAAATGTACAACTTCCTTTAACAGCTATTGCTATTTGTTTCAGATTCATATGAGCATGAAATCCTCTCTCAACTCCCTCTTTTGTATCAAAAATATAATAGACTCTTTTTATCTCAAAAGGAGCGTTATAACCTTGTTCTATTGCTATTAAAGAGCCTCTTTCATCTCCTAATGTTTTGAAGTTTAATAATTTGTAACTAGTCATTTTAATTTCCTAAAACTAAATAAGTTTTTCCCACGCATAAGCACTTTCACAAATAACTCCAAGATCTTCATATTTTGGAGTCCAGTTCATTTTGCTTTTTATCTTACGATTATCTGAGATAAGAATTGCTGGATCACCATCTCGGCGAGGTGCAATTTCAACTTGAAATTCTGTAGATGTGGCTTGCTTCATGGTTTCTACGACATCTTTTACACTAAAACCTCTGCCATAACCGCAATTGAAAATATCACTTCCGTTATTTTCCAAATAACTTATAGCCTGAATATGTGCATCAGCCAAATCCAAAACATGTACATAATCTCTTATATTTGTTCCATCAATTGTTTTATAATCATCTCCAAAAATCATAATCTTATCTCTTTTACCCAGAGCTGTCTGCGCGACTAATGGTATGAGATGAGTTTCTGGATCATGACACTCACCAATCGTAAGATCATGACTTGCTCCTGCAACATTAAAGTATCTAAAGATCACATATTTAAAATCTTTATTTGCCAAAGCTGTATCTTGGATAACTCTTTCACTCATTAATTTACTCATTCCGTAAGGGTTGATAGGAGATGTTTCGTAACTTTCATCGATTCCCGTTTCTGGAAGATTTGCAGGTTCACCATAAACTGCCGCCGTGCTTGAAAAGATAAATTTTTTTACACCGTTTGCCACTGCGCAGCGGATTAAATTTGTTGTGTTGACGGTGTTATTCATATAATATTTTAAAGGATTCTCAACTGATTCAGGTACTACGATAGATGCGGCAAAATGGATAATAGTGTTTATGTTATTTTCTTTTAAAACCTCACAAACTGTGTCAAACTCTTTTAGATCCATCTGAATAAATTTGAAATCTCGTATACTTTTTAAAGTGTCAAGAGTTTTTAGGCTTCCCGTACTGAGATTATCTAAAATTGTGATATTGTGTTTTGAAGTTTCTAAGAGTTGTTTCGCTACATGTGAGCCTATATATCCAGCTCCGCCCGTTATGAGTATATTCATCTGTCCAGCTTTAATAATTATTTTATCTTTGAGACTATTATTTTATCAAATTTACTCTTAATACTCGGTAGCCAAACTCTTCAAGCGCTCTTCATAGATTTTTGTCTCGTCTAGTTTTTGATGTTTTTTTGCGCCTTGAAGTAGAAGATTATACTTTTGCACAAGCATTGCTTTTACCTCATCTTCTCTTATATGATGAGCCAAAAGTTTTTCCAAAGCAACAACTCGAAATCTATCCATTCCCCAATATTTGGTTGAGAGTTGATCTTCATGCCCGCCGTATTTGATAGTCATTTTTTGCTCAACCAAACCTACTTTATGCTTACATGTAAGCCTCAGCCAAAGATCATAATCCTCACATACTTCGAGATTTTCATCAAAAAGCCCAATCTCTTCAAAGAGTTTTTTATGTATAAGAGCAGATGAAGGCGCGATGATACAGTGAGATAAACATTGTGAGAAAATATCTCCGCCAAATTTTTGAAACTTCTTTGGGATTTTTACTTGCTTGTCATCACGGATCCAAAGCTCATCTGTGTAGGAGAAAAGCAACGCTTTATTTGCTTGATGAAGGCTTACATGTAAGGCTAATTTCTCCTCATGCCACGCATCATCAGAATCTAAAAAAGCTATCCATTCGCAAGAGCAAAGTGAGATGCCAAGATTGCGAGCGGAAGAGACTCCAGCATTATTTTGAAAACGATAAATGATAGAAGGGAAATCTTGAATGATTTGGGAGGTTTCATCAGTAGAGCCATCATCGATGACGATGACTTCTGAAGGTTGATAGGTTTGAGCAAAAACTGAAGTTAATGCTCTTTTTAAAACTTCGTAGCGGTTGTATGTAGGAATGACTACGGAGATTTTCACCAGACTTTTATCTCGTTGTAGATGCTGTCTCGCTCCACGGGTATGAATCCGCTGTTTTTGATAAGCTGTACAAAATCTTCGAGCACGACACCGTTGGCACTCTTAGCTCCAGCGGCTGAATTGATAGATTCTTTTTCTATCGTTCCGTCCATATCATTTGCTCCAAACTCTTGAGCGACAAGAGCGAGATTGACCGTTGAAGTCACCCAGTACGCTTTGAGATTTGGCACATTGTCAAGCACCAAACGGCTAATCGCCATCGTACGGAGAATCTCATTTGCCGTAATATCTTTTTTGATATTTAAAAAGTTGTTTTCAGTCTGATACACAAGTGGAATAAAGCAGTTAAAGCCGCCTGTTTCATCTTGCAAATCACGAATGCGCATCATGTGGTCGATGCGGTGTTCACGACTTTCTATATGTCCAAAAAGCATCGTAACATTACTTTTTTTGCCTCTCTCATGCCATTTTCTGTGGATCTCAAGCCACTGCTGCGAGGTCACTTTCCCTTTACAGATAAAATCCCTCACCTTTTCATCAAAGATTTCGGCGCCGCCACCGGGCATAGAGTCGACTCCATTTTCTACCATCAGATCCAAAATCTCATCATAACTTTTGCCATATTCTTCAGCCAAAAAGTTAACTTCAGCGGCAGTAAGAGCCTTTACATGTAAGTGTGGATACTCTGTTTTTATTCTTTTAAAAATCTCCAAGTACCATTCTAAACCCGTATTTGGATTGTGAGCAGAGACGATATGCACCTCTGTAATGCCGCGAGAATCGATATCTTTTACGATCTCCATGATCTCATCATGACTCATTGTGTATTGGTTTGGATTTTTTCTGCTTGCGCTGTATGCACAAAATTTACACACATCTTTACACACATTTGTCGGGTTGATATGACGGTTGATATTAAAATAAGTCTTTTTACCGTGAAGTTCTTTTCTTTTCTTATCTGCCAACTCGGCTAGATCAAAAAACTCCATGTCATACATCTTTAATGCTTCATCAAAAGAGATTCTGCTCATACTTTACCTTTTAGAAAAATTGCTTAAAATTTAGTTTATTTTACGGATTCGAATTATAACCAATATACTATAATGTTAAAAATTTAACAAAAGATTTTAAGATGGATATCATACTTCAGATTGAAGATACAATTGAAAGAAACGGCTCGGATTTTGAGCTTTCAAAAGTTTTTAAACAATATATTAAAGAATACAAAGACTCTCTCCCTGCCCTTTTTGAAAAAAATCAAGGAAAAGATTTTTTGGTAAAACACACAAAAGAGCTCGATAAAATCATCGTTCTCATGTACAAAACAGTACTTCGCCGTATCTTTGGTATTTATGTGCCGATGAGTGGTTCTGTGCCTATTACAATAATTGCACTTGGAAGCTATGGACGCGAACAACTCTGTGTTCATAGTGATATCGATCTTATGATAGTTTATGCAAAATGTGAAGGATATAACACCGATTTTATCATAGAAAAATTTCTCTATCTTGCATGGGATGCGGGCTTGAAACTTGGTCACCGTGTGCATGAGCTGCGCGATATTAAAAAAGCGGCTAGTGAAGATGTTACCATTAAAACGGCTTTAATGGAATCGCGCTATATTACAGGTTCTACCTTTACTTGGCAAGGGGTTCAAAAAGAACTGGGTAAAGCAAGACTCACAAATCAAAAAGAGTTTTTACTAGCAAAAATAGATGAAGCGACAGCAAGACGTAAAAAATACCCAACCTCCATGCAGCCAAATATCAAAGAGAGCATTGGAGGACTTCGCGATTCTCAACTTCTTTATTGGGTAGCTAAGAGTATCTATGATGTACAAAGCCTCAAAGATCTTTGTGGTACGATCTTTACCGATGAGGAATACAATGAATACCGTGTCTCACTCGAACTTCTCTTTCGTGTGCGAAGTGCTTTGCACCTTGTAAACAATAAACAAGAAGATAGACTCAGCCTTGGACAAATGCCTCAAATCTCTCAAATGCTTGGGTTTAAAAATGAAAAAATAATGGCCACAAAAATCTTTCAAGCACTTTGGAGAATCAATAACTTTTCTCAAATATTTGTTAAAAAGATGGTTCGAACATACCTTGTAGACCTGCATAATTTTTCAAAAATCAAAAAGGCAAGAATTGAACATGGCATTTATGTTATGGATACAAGACTTTATGCTTCCTATCACCTCAAGCCTCAATCTATTGAGAAGTTACTAGATGTACTCCTTAGCTTGCCAGATCAACACTACAGATATGATTCTGGATTTTTAAATCTCTTTACCTATTCCATCATCAAACATCCATTTCATACAAAAGTTTACAATCAGCTTCGAGAGCTTTTTAAACGTGCCAACAGTTACTGCTTTTTAAAACTCTTTTATGATGCTGGAATCTTGCATCAGCTCATTATCAGCTTTAGAAAAGTGATGTTTTTACCACAGTTTGATGGCTATCACCATTATCCCGTCGATATTCATTCCATTAAATGTGTGCAGGCTTTGGAAAGAATTAAAGAGCCTTTTATCTTGTCTATCTTTGATGCTTTTAGTATAGAAGAGAAACTACTCTTAAAAATAGCTGTTTTACTTCATGATACGGGAAAAGGAAGACGTCAAGACCATAGTGAAGTCGGCTCAAAGATTATTGTTCAGTTTGCAAAACAGCTCAAATTTAAAGAAGAGATGACTGAGCGAGCCTCACTTCTCATCAGATGCCATATTTTGATGAGCGGTGTTGCATTTAGGGAAAATATCTATAATGAAAAAACCCTTTATAAATTTATGTCGAGTATCAAAGATGAAAAGAACTTAAAACTTCTCTACGTCCTGACATACGCCGATATCAACGGTGTTGGTAAAGGTGTTTACACCTCTTTTAGTGCAAAACTTTTAAAAGAACTTTATATAGGTGCGCTTGAAGTTGTCAAACAAACAGATAGAATCACTGATGCAACAAAACGTTTACAGATTGAAAAAAAGATTAAAAATTCTGAACTTTATAACACTTTATCAACCATTGAGCAGAAAAAAGTTTTACTAGTCGAATCTAATCTTTTTTATTTCAAGTACTTACCTGATGAGATTATAAAAATAGCAAAACAGGCAAAAGAAACTAAAGTCTACAGCTACAGCGTTACAAATACGACGAGGCTCAGTATAGAGATCTATAGAAAAGTTCCGCTAAATATCTCTTATCTTCTTGCAAATCTTAGCTACCTTGATGTTGGTTCTATGGATATTTTCACCCTTTTTGATGGAATAAAGTATTTCAAAATAGAGTTTTCACAAAATATAGAAGATGATACGATAGAACAAATTGAGCAGATTATAGAAGACTCTTTTGATATGAGTAAAAATATCCTTATAAATAAACCAACTATCAAAAGAGATGAGATAAGTATTGACTGCGAACACTCTCAAGCTTATGCCCAACTCACTATAAATACAAAAAACCAGCGCGGTTTACTCGCATATATCACGGATATTTTTGAAAAAAACCATATAGAAGTTTTAACAGCGAAAGTAGACTCAACCAAGACAAGAGCCCGAGACAACTTTTTAATAGAAAAACAAAACAATCTATGCGATAATGTCGAAAATATTTTTAAATCATTGAGTGAAGGATAACTATAAATGTGCGGAATTGTTGGATATATAGGTTCAAAAAAAACGAAAGAAATCTTACTTGAAGGTCTTGCAGAACTGGAATATCGCGGATATGATTCTGCAGGAATAGCTGTACTACAACATGATGATTTTGCAGTCTATAAAGCGGTAGGTAAACTTGTCAATCTCCAAGAAAAAGCGCACGATTTTGAACCGACAGGTTTTGCTGTAGGTATTGGTCATACAAGATGGGCGACACATGGAAAACCGACAGAACTCAATGCACATCCACATCTTGGTGAGAGTTCTTACGTCGTTCATAATGGAATTATAGAAAATTATGCTGAGCTTAAACGTGAACTTCAAAGTGAAGGTATAAATTTTCTTAGCCAGACTGATACAGAAGTGATCGTCTGGCTTTTTGAAAAAGAGCTTCGAGGCTCTGCTTCTGCTTTTGAAGCTTTTTCAAAAACTATTTCTCAACTCCAAGGTGCGTTTGCAATTTTACTTGTCACAAAAAGCGAAGAGGATACAATCTTTTTTGCAAAACAAGGTTCACCTATGATACTTGGACGTGATGAAGAGGATGAAAAGTATTTTGCTTCTTCAGATACTCCTCTTATCGGAAAATGTAGCGAAGTTGTTTATCTTGAAGATGGAGATTTTGGTTTTGTTAAACCTGCTGAAATAATGCTTTTAGATAAAAATGGCAACAAAAGAGTTCCTCATTTCACTAAACTTTCTACAAATAAACTCTCAGCTCAAAAAAATGGGTATAGATTTTTTATGGAAAAAGAGATCTATGAGCAATCTGACGTTATAACAGATACTCTTTTAGGGAGACTTTCAGGTTCAGAGATCATTTTTGAAGAGCTAGATAAAACTCTTTTTGATGGGATCAACGAGATAAAACTTTGCGCATGTGGAACATCTTATCATTCAGCACTGACAGCAAGCTACCTACTTGAGCGATACGCGAAGATCAGAGTTTCTGTAGAGATCGCAAGTGAATTTAGATATAAAGAACCACTTTTATGTAAAGATACTCTCTTTGTTGCAATCTCACAAAGTGGTGAAACAGCCGACACGCTTGAAACTTTGAAGATGGCAAAAGAAGCGGGACTAAAAACGCTTGTTATCTGTAATGTCGATAACTCTTCTATGGTTCGCCTAGCAGATGCTTCCATACTCACACGTGCAGGAATCGAAAAAGGTGTTGCTTCTACAAAAGCTTTTGCAACTCAGGTGGCTGTTTTTTGGATGCTTTCTCTTTACATCGCAAAACTCAAAGATTCCCTTACATGTAAGCAGATAGAAGATCAGGTTATGCTCTTACGTGAAGTTCCAAGAGCAGTTAAAGTACCAGATGGCCTACATGAAAAGATCACAAGACTTTCAAAAAGATATCTTCACGGGCACGGATTTTTCTTTATCGGACGAGATGTGTTTTATCCACTTGCCTTAGAGGGTGCGCTAAAACTCAAAGAGATAAGTTATATGCATGCAGAAGGATATCCATCTGGCGAGATGAAACATGGTCCTATCGCTTTGGCTGATCCTGAGCTTTTTACTATCGCCCTGCTTCCACAACATAAGTTATATGAAAAAAGTAAAAGTAATGTAGAAGAACTCAGTGCGAGAGATTCAACTATTTGTGCCATTAGTCCTATTGAGTTTGATAAAGCGGATGACTTTATCCAAACATCAAATGCCAAAGACTATATGCTTGAATTTTTTGAGATGATGGTTGTCTTACAACTACTTTCACTTGAAATTGCCATCAGACTTGGAAATGACGTAGATATGCCACGCAACTTGGCAAAAAGTGTAACCGTAGAATAAGATTTATGAATATTTAACATTTATTTGTGTAACCTTGACGTAACAATAAAAAATTAGGATAGTTATGAATACAAAAAATAAATTTCTTTTAATGGTAGCTCTTATGCTCGTTGCACTAGCCACCGCAACAATAATCAATGTAGGCCTCAACTTCAGAGAGTTTGCTATCAATTCAGCCTTGGATAAAGCAAACCTCACTGCAAATATAGTCAAAGATGGCTTGACCTCACATATGGTCAATGGCATGATGGACAAAAGAAAATACTTTCTAGATACTATTACACAAAATGGTGAAATCAAAAAACTGTGGATAGTTAGAGGGCAAAAAGTTGTTAATCAGTATGGCCCTGGATACAGCTACGAAAACCCTCGTGATACTATCGATGGACAAGTCCTTGCATCAGGCAATATGATCAAAAAAATCTCTGAAAGTGCTGATTCTGTAAAACTTCGTATAACCATCCCATACAAAGCAGATATCACTTCTAGAGTAAGTTGCCTTGAGTGTCATAACGTCAATGATAGAGATACTCTAGGTGCTATAAGTATGGAGTTTGATATTGATGGTGTTAGAAATGCAAGCACGATAACCATTCTAAAGATTTTTGCTATCAATCTCATCTTTCTTATTATTGCTCTCCTTGTTTTAAACCATTACATCAAGCCATATATGGAACTGTTTGCAAACCTTAGGGATGGTATTAAAAAGGCTCACAGCGGTAATTTTACATATAGATTTCAAACAAGAGTAGTTGGCGAAGGCAAAGAGGTTACTGAACAGATCAATACACTCTTTCAAAAGATGGAAGAGACCTTTGGCGAGATTAAACACAGTCTTTCAACATTCGTGACAAAATCAAATCTTTCTTGTTCTGATCCGCTTTTTGAAGCAAAAATTATTATCACAGAGCTTGCAGACATCTATAAATTTAAAAAAACAATAGAACTCGACAATAGTAAAGAGCTTGTGTATAGCAGGTTAGTTACTGTATTGAAAGAAAAATATAAAATAAAGAATTTTTCTCTACATGAAATAGATAAAAATACAAAATTCAGAACTACAATATATGTATCAGATGAAGTAAGTTGTTCTCCTGCCGTGAATAAAAATGCTGATCTTTGTAGAGCATATAGAACCGATACTGAAGTAGTTTCTACAGATTTTCCTAACCTTTGTGAAAGCTGTAAAGATATAAATCATGATTACATCTGTATGCCTTTTGATATTAGTGATGAAATCTCATTAACAATCAATATTATCGTAAACGATTTATCTGAATTTGACGCTATCCATGCAAACACAACTAGTATCAAAAACTATCTTGAAGCAGCAAAACCTGTGATAGAATCTAAAATATTGACAGACAAACTCAGAGATACTTCACTAAGAGATGGAATGACTGGTCTTTACAATAGAAGATTTTTAGAGCAGTTCATAGATAAACTTGCAAAACAAGCCCTTCGAGGTGATACAAACTACAGTGTATTAATGCTTGATATAGATTACTTTAAAATGGTCAATGACACTTATGGACATGATATTGGAGATATTGTTATCAAAGCGCTCTCTGAAGTTCTATCTAAAAATATAAGAGATTCAGATTTAGCGATACGTTATGGTGGTGAAGAGTTTCTCATCCTATTACACAACTCAACACTAGAAGGCTCTTTGGAAGTTGCTAATAAAATTCATAAAGAATTCAACATGCAGAAATTTCAAGTTGGTCAAGAAGTGTTGCAAAAGACTATCAGCATCGGTGTAGCACAATTTCCAAGTGATGCTGCCTCCATTTGGAAGTGTATCAAATTTGCTGATACTGCACTCTACTATGCGAAAGAGCATGGAAGAAACCAAGTTATAAAATTTATACCAGAGATGTTTGAGGGCGAAGATTTCTAAAGAGTCATAGCGTTTTTAAGCGAGAAAAAGATCTCTTACATGTAAGGCTTATACCCAGAGTGGGCACTTTGCATGTAAGAGTTGAAATTGTCTTAGTGACAACCACATCCTGTGCCACAGCTCTCAGAGCTTTGTTCTGGCTTTGCAGGTGCTTTTGGAGCAGCCGCAGCAGTTGAGCAAGCGCTTACTCCTGGAGGTGTATTTGGCTGAATAGCTTGGTTATCTACTCCGCCATCTGTATTTACTTTTTCTATCATAGCCCATACTTTTTCAGCAGCAGCCATATAACGTTTTGCAGTTTCACTTGTTGGAAGAACATAAACGATAGGTTTCCCCTCATCTCCACCAGTTCTTACAGCCGGCTCTATTGGAATCTCTGCAACGATAGTTGTGTTAAACTCATCAGCCATAGGCTGTGTCGTGCCTTTTCCAAAGATATCATATTCTACGCCAGTATCTGGAGCAATAAAGCCACTCATATTTTCAATGATACCAGCTATTGGAATGTTCAATTTTTTGAACATATCTAGTGAACGACGTGAATCATCAAGTGAAACCATTTGTGGTGTTGTAACAGTTAGACCTGCAGTTACAGGAACGCTTTGCGCCAAAGTAAGCTGAGCATCACCAGTTCCTGGAGGCATATCGATAACCAAAACATCTAATTCAGACCATAAGATATCACGTAAGAACTGCTCGATCGCTTTCATGATCATAGCTCCACGCCAGATCAGTGACTGACCCTCTTCCATAAGTGAGCCCATAGACATCATCTCGATACCATATGCTTTTATCGGAAGAACTTTATTTCCATTGATCTCAGGTTTGAGACTCTCAACACCAAGCATACGAGGAATATTTGGTCCATAGATATCAGCATCTAAAAGACCTACTTTTTTCCCTTGCATTGCAAGTGCGATAGCGATATTGACTGATGTAGTTGATTTACCAACTCCACCTTTACCTGAACTTACCATCAAAAAGTTCTTTACTTGCGGAGCGATATTTTTACCGCGTGATGAACTCTCGCGAGGCATTTTTGGAGCGGCAACGTTGATATTGATCTCTGTTGCTCCTAGTGCTTTTAATTCAGCTGTTGCTTCATCTTTGATTTGTGCCGCCACTTCTGGTGCACTTGATGTAATGTCAATAGTCAAACTTACTGCTGTACCATTGACATTGATGTTATTTACAAATCCAAAAGTCACGATATCCTTAGTGAAACCTGGATACATTACTTTAGAAAGTGCAGTTTTTACATTTTCTTGAGTCATTCTTTCTCCTATAATTTAGTCTTTTATTAAATGTTACTTTGTCTAAATAGAGTTATATCAAAAGTTCATTAATCTTATCTGAATAGATTATCTCGATCTTTTATTTTCAGCAAAAGAGGATAAAAAGTATCTTGTTTTACACAATGAAAATAAATAGTGTTTACATGTAAGATGAAATGAAGTAAAATCGCCGTCCGCGTGGGACAACGATAGTAAGTTATACTGTTTGTGCGGCTTTGTTTTCTGCGATGATACGATCGAGTTCTTCTGTATTTTCCATAATGCTTTGCGTTATCTTGTAAGAACAAAATTTCGGTCCACACATAGAACAAAACTCTGCTTCTTTGAAAACATCTTGAGGCAATGTTTCATCATGATATTCGCGAGCACGCTCAGAGTCAAGGGCAAGTTCAAACTGTCTTTCCCAGTTAAATGCATATCTTGCATCACTCATCTCATCATCCACATCTCTTGCACCTTTACGTCCGCGTGCAATGTCAGCCGCATGTGCTGCGATTTTGTATGCGATGATTCCCTCACGGACATCTTCTGCGTTTGGAAGACCCAGATGCTCTTTTGGCGTGACATAACAAAGCATACTCGCTCCGTGCCATCCACCTACAGCCGCACCGATTGCTGAAGAGATATGATCATATCCAGCTGCAATATCAGTAACTAATGGCCCAAGAATATAAAAAGGTGCTTCATGGCAAAGCTCACGTTGTATCTTCATATTTCTCTCGATTTGATTAAGGGGAACATGTCCTGGACCTTCGATCATAACTTGAACATTTTTCTCCCAAGCACGAAGAGTCAGCTCTCCAAGAACTTTTAATTCTCCAAGCTGAGCATCATCAGAAGCATCTGCCAAACACCCCGGACGAAGTGAATCACCAAGAGAAAGAGAAACATCATATTTTGCACAGATATCAAGTATTTCATCAAACGCTGTATAGAAAGGATTTTCTTTATGATAATGCATCATCCATGCGGCCATCAAACTTCCGCCTCGGCTTACGATTCCCATCTTACGTTTTGCAACTTTTGGCATTGTTTCAAGTAAAAAACCAGCGTGAATAGTAAAATAACTAACCCCCTGCTTTGCCTGACGCTCTAAAACCTCAAGCATAACATCGATACTTAAATCTTCTATTTTGTTTCCAACATCATGAAGGATCTGATAAATAGGCACTGTTCCAATAGGGATTTTAGAGTTTGCGATTACCGCTTTGCGGATCTCATCCAAATCTCCACCAGTTGAAAGGTCCATAGCTGTGTCAGCTTTATAGTGCTGAGAAACTTGAACTTTTTCTATTTCACCCTGAACATCACTTGCTATTGCAGATGAACCAATATTTGCATTTATCTTACATTTTGAAGCGATACCAATCGCCATCGGTTCAAGTGAAGTATGATTCACATTTGCAGGAATAATAAGTCTTCCTCGAGCTATTTCACTACGCACTAGTTCTACAGAAAGATCCTCAATTTTTGCAATATATTCCATCTCTTCAGTGATTATGCCCTGTTTTGCATAATACATCTGTGTACGAACTGGGTCATTTTCCCGTTTTTTTAGCCATTCGCTTCTCATAATATTCTCCTATTTTCAAACTCTTTATGTACTTATACAAGAGGGCACAAAAATCTACCATCTCTATAATCATTCATACAAAATATTTCAACTAGTTTTAAAGTTACAGAATTTTACACAAACAAGATAAAAAAAAGCTTTTTATATGTATAATTTCGTAACAGTTTTACCGATACAGGAGACTTTTTGTCTGATTTAACGCTCATTATACTTGCTGCTGGAGATTCTACACGTTTTAAAACCCCCGTTAAGAAGCAATGGTTAAGAATCGGTATGGAGCCTTTATGGAATTTTGTAGCTTCTAGATTTGAAAAAACAGAAAAATTCTCCAAAATCATCATTACAGCTTCAAAAAATGATGTTTCATTTATGCACAACTATACAGAGAATCAGATTATTGAAGGCGGAGCAACTCGTCAAGAATCACTCAAAAATGCACTCTTACATGTAAGCACTCCTTATGTTCTTGTCACAGACGTTGCACGTGCCTGTATCAGCGATCTTCTGTTACAAAGAATTTTAGATAAAAAAGATGAAGCCGACTGCATCGTTCCTGCCTTACATGTAAGCGATACTATTGTCTATGAAAACGAAACTGTAGACAGAAATCTAATCCTCCGCATCCAAACTCCACAACTTTCACGTACAGATGCTTTAAAGCAAGCCCTCCAAACACAAACTGAATATACAGATGAAAGCAGTGCTATCGTTGCAAACGGTGGAACGAGAGTTTTTATCGAGGGAGAAGATGAAGCATTTAAACTCACTTTTGCTGGTGATATCAAAGAACTCGGATGTTTACAAGCACCCTCAAATGTCACATTAGTCGGTAACGGTTTTGACGTTCACGCTTTTGATGACAAAGGGGAGATGTTTTTATGCGGTGTGAAAATCGAAAGTGATTTTGGATTTCTTGCACACAGTGATGGCGACGTTGCGATTCATTCGCTTATCGATGCTCTTTTGGGAGCGGCTGGGATGGGTGATATAGGAATGCTTTTCCCTGATAATGACGCTACATATAAGGGAATTGATTCAAAGATACTTTTACAAGATGTCGTCAAAAAGCTTACAGGCTTTGGATATGGAATTGTCAACGTCGATATCACTATCATCGCCCAAACTCCACGTATTGGAAAATATAAAGATGAGATGAGAAAAACTCTCTCAAAAATACTTGAAATCCCCATATTTTGTGTAAATGTCAAAGCAACAACTACGGAAAAACTTGGATTTATAGGACGCAAAGAGGGTGTTGGCGTTCTTTGTACTGCATCATTAAACTACTACAATTGGACAAATAAGTGAAAATATTAATTATCGAAAATGAGATCTATTTAGCACAAAGCATTGCAACAAAACTGGGTGAACTCGGTCACATCTGTGACATGTGTACCTCTACGAAAGATGCCCTAAAAAGTAATCTTTATGATGTCGTTTTACTCTCTACCAATATCAATGGTCAAGATTTCAATCCTATTATTGAAGCTTTCAAAAAATCTATTGTCATATTGATGGTTTCATATATCAGCAATGATACTGTCTCAAAACCACTCTCCTTAGGCGCAAAAGATTACATTCTTAAGCCCTTTATGATAGAAGAACTCATCCGAAAAATCAACCATTTTCAAGATTATGAACGTCTAAAGCATCAATCAGAATCATATGAGCGATACCTTAATCACAATTTTGCATCTATTACTGATGAACCAAATATTTCAAATATGGAACTTCCGATTTTTATCTCGTGTAATTTTCAAAAGTATTCAGATTCATTTGCTTTTAAATATGCAAATAAACAAAATAAGCCACTCTATTTTGTCTCTTTAACTAATCCTAAAGCGATAAGTGAAATCTCGATGCTACCAATTAGCACCATCATCTATGTTACAGATTTTCAAGTGATCAAAAAGTCTGATAAAAAAGAGTTTTTGGATCTTATTAAAGGGAGAAATGTTATTGTTTCTAGTACAGATAAGATAGATGATGTAGACTATGAGATCATCGATATCAAAAGTGATAACAACATTTTCGATCAAAGTGACATCCTTCCTATCGAGGATTATGTCAAATATATTGTGTTAAACTACCAACATAAATTTCCAGATACAGAACTCTCTAAAAAACTTGGAATATCTCGAAAAAGCTTATGGGAAAAGAGAAAGAAATATGGCATCGCAAAGAAAAAATAGAGTTCTTGTAATCGACTCTGAAGCGGCTTCAGCTTTAGAGTTTTTAAAAGCTGGGCTTTTATATCCAGTTGTCTCATTAATGAATAAAACTGAAGTTTGTGAAGTTCTCTCAACCTCAACAGTAAATAAAAAAATATTTCCCTTTCCTTTTATCCTTGCACCCTCTGGAAAACGTAATGAAGTGGTTCTTCAAGAGATGCATGCAGGTGAAAAACTTGATCTTATATGTAATGGAGAGCTCTTTGCCACACTTATTGTAGAAGAAGTTTTTGAGATTGACCCAAAAGAGAGACTTCGCCATATCTACGGAACAGATGATGAAACACATCCGGGAGTAAGATCGACTAGTAAAAGACTTGGTAAATATGCTGTTTGTGGTGATTATACACTCGCTCATGAGATTCCAGATCTTCATAAAGAGTATATCAAAGAAGCTATAGAGCTCTTAAATGCTAAAAATATCACGGCTATTATGATGGCAGTAAATCCTCTTCATCGTGCACACGAGAAGCTTATAAGACAATCTTTAGAGTCAAGTGATCTGACTGTCATATTTCTACTCAAGCCTTATGAAACTGCTGACCTTCAATATAACCTCAGATATGAAGCTTTGAAATACTTTATTGACAACTATTTGCCAAAAAATAGAGTTATTATTGTTCCCTTGGAAACTAACTATATCTTTGCAGGGATCAATGAGATCATCATTGATGCTATTGTGGCAAAAAACTATGGCTGTACAAAACTTACCATTGGACCAAATCATGCAGGTCTTGGGATGTATTATGATAGCAATACAAACAAATCGATTTTGGATCGTGTAACTGATATTGGCATCAATATCTCTATTGCAAGTGAATATGTTTACTGCAATATATGTAAAACACTTGTCAGTACAAATACCTGTCCACATGGTCAGCATCACCATATCTCTTATCATGCAGAGTCTATTTTGGAACTTTTAAAACTTGGTATTGTTCCTCCTGCGGTACTTGTAAGAAAAGAGATCTCGGCACTTTTGCTCTCAAAAATGTTTAAAAATAGATTTAAGAACTTAGAAAAAATGTACTACAATCTCCTTCCTATCGGCGGACTTTTAGAAAGTCATACAGAAGAAGAGTTTTACAAAGAACTTATGAATCTTTACCAGACAACATCACTTACTTAGGATTTTAATGAACCGTTTTTTTATCACTCTATTTTACAGTGGACTCTATCCAAAAGCGCCGGGAACAGTGGGCTCTTTCGTTGCGCTTCTTATCGGGATCCCTGTCCTTGCTTATCTTGGTAATCAGCTTATGTTTACACTCACACTTCTTATCTCAGCTATTGCAGTAAAAGAGATCAATCGCTATGAAGCGTCAAGTGGTACTCATGATGATAAAAGTATAGTAATTGACGAACTTGCGGGAATGTGGTTTGCCCTTTCTATTGCACCAGGGACGATGCTAAACTTCAGTGATATTTTTGATTTTTCTAATGGTTTTTTGATTCAATCACTTTTAGCATTTGTACTTTTTAGATATTTTGATATAGTAAAACCTTCCATAATAGGAAGAATCGATAGAAATATGAGCGGAGGTCTTGGAGTGATGCTTGATGATATCGTAGCAGGATTTGCCGCTGGAATATCTGCGGCATTTTTGTGGCAAATGGGTTTAAAACTTTTACCCTATCTTTCGTAATAAAGCCTTACATGCGAAATACCCTCTGGGTATAAGGCGTTAAAATTCTTAAATCCCCTCAGCAATCATCGCATCAGCAACACGTTTAAATCCTGCGATATTTGCTCCATCTATATAATTCCCTTCAACGCCGTAATCTTTTGCTGTTAAAGCGATACGCTTACAAATCTGTTGCATTGTTTCTTTGAGCTTTTCGTCCACTTTTGCAAAAGACCATTTTTGCATAGACGCATTTTGACTCATCTCAAACTCACTCACAGAAACTCCACCAGCATTTGCAGCTTTTGCAGGAGCAAAGCATATTTTATGAGCTAAAAAGAGTTCTGTAGCTTCAGGAGTTGAGGGCATATTTGCACCTTCACTCACTGAAACACAGCCATTTTTTATAAGGTTATCGGCATCTACTTTTGTCAACTCATTTTGCGTTGCACATGGAAATGCCGCGTAACAAGCAATACTCCAAACAGCATGTCCTCCATCTGGATAGTCTGCTAGTGGAATATAATTGGCCCCATTATGTACACTGAGATACTCTTTTAAAGAGCCTCGTCTTTCAAGTTTAATCTCTTTAATCAATTTTAGATTTATCCCGCGACTGTCATATAATGTTCCTGCCGAATCTGAACAGCTAACAACTAGAGCTCCAAGTGACTGAAGTTTTTCTATCGTATATATCGCGACATTTCCCGCACCGCTGACTGTACATACTTTTCCATTAAGCGGTTCTTTTCTCTCATGCTCTAACATCGCTTCAGTAAAATATACAACCCCATATCCTGTCGCTTCAGGACGCATTAAGGAGCCTCCGAATATAAAAGGCTTTCCTGTCAAAACACCCTCATATGTAGATGTTATTTTTTTATACTCACCAAAAAGATACCCTATTTCACGTGCACCAACACCGATATCACCTGCTGGCACATCCATTCTAGGCCCAATATATTTGTGCAGTTCCGTCATAAATGAAGAACAAAATTTCATGATTTCAAAATCACTTTTTCCCTTAGGATCGAAATCACTTCCACCCTTTGCCCCACCTAGTGGAAGACCTGTAAGAGAATTTTTAAGGATCTGCTCGAATCCCAAAAATTTCAGTATCCCCTCATTCACCGTTGGATGAAAGCGAAGACCACCTTTATAGGGTCCAAGGGAGTTATTAAACTGGACTCTATAACCCGTATTGACTTGAATATTTTGTTGATCATCCATCCATGTAACTTTAAATTTTATAATTCTATCTGGAATAATAAGGCGATCTAAAATAGCATGTCTCTTATATCTTGCATCAGACTCTAGCAAAGGTGCAATAGAGGTAATTACCTCTTCCATCGCTTGAAAAAATATAGCATCATCTGCACAATTTGATTCTTTAAATTTATTGAGTTCATTTTTGATAATATCTAACATCTCTTCTCCATCTAACTTCATATAAGTTATTATAGCAGATGTTAAAAAATCATCCTCGAATCTCTTTTTGATTTGTCAGTTGTTGTAAAAAGTTTGAAATATTTATAAGTGAAAAAGTGATTAAAAAGATCAAAAGTCCAGGAAAAAAGCTGACCCACCAAGCGATTTGTATCACCTCTTTTCCATCACTCATGATACTTCCCCAACTCATCTGCGGAGCCACGATGCCAAGACCTAAAAAGCTCAAAGCCGATTCTGAAAGGATCGCACCGCCAACTCCAAAAGTAAAACTGACAAAAAATATCGGTGCTAAAAGCGGCACATAATATTTTAAAATTATCTTTGCCTTGGAAACATTTGCAATGCGAAGTATCTTAATGTATGGCTGTGCGCTAATAGCGTAGCTTTCACTTCTTACGAGTCTCGCTGTTGTCATCCATCCAGTTATGGAGATGATAAGGACCAATACCCAGACAGAGGCGTTCACATAACTCACAAGTGCTAAAAGTAAAAAAAAGGTGGGAAAAGTTAAAAATAGATCTACTATTAAAACAAAACTTTTATCTGTTCTGCCTTTAAAATATCCTGCGGTAGCACCGACTATAAGACCAATAAATGTGGATAAAAAGGCACTGAGTATTCCAATGAGTAAAGAAACCTGTCCACCTTCGATCAGACGTGCAAGAAGATCACGGCCTAGTCTGTCAGTTCCGAGGAGATAGTCGCCAGAAGGTGCACTTAATATTGCATTCACATGTAAAGCAGTTGGAGATAAATTATAAAAAAAAGATCCTATAAAACTAAAAAGCATTACAAAAATTAAAATCGCAATGCTAAAGTAAGGAATCAAATGAAAATCACTTTACTGTTTGATACCAAGAAGTGTAGTCATCATTTGATCAATAGTCGTAATAATTTTTGCACATGCACCGTATGAAGTTTGATACTTAATAAGATTTGTCATCTCTTCATCCATATTCACTTTTGAAACAGAATCATACTCCTGCTGTGCTGCTGTGTAACGAGCTGTTATTGTATCATTTGCAGCTATTGCCGCATTTGTTTGAGATCCAACCGTTGTAGCGATAGTATCAAACATCCCATAAGTTGTATCACTATAAGTAGCACCACTATTTTTTTGTGTAAATTTGATATTTTCAAACTGTGACTGAACCATAGCCATAGCGATTGCATTATTACCAGAAGTTGGTGCCGTGTTTGCGGCAATTTGTGTAGGATCTTTTTTGAGTTTACTAGCCAGATCTATGTTACTTGCATCAGTTCCATCAAAAAATTTATTGAGCCCCATAGCGCCCGCAAAATTTGTTCCCGAACCAAAACTATTATTTGAATCTAAATTGTCTTTGATAGCGAAAGTATACCCTTGCGATTGCAAACTGCTATCTTTTAAATTGATCCCTAACGAGCCATTTGAATAACTTACAGAAAGAAAAGAATTAACATCATTATTTGCATTATTATCAGCATTATCATCTTTACTTGCTGCAACTTGTGCTTGAATAGAGTTTGAACCTGAAGTAAAAGTAGTCAAATCATCAACATTAATAGTACGCTTTGCAGCTACATTTCCATTAATATCATATACGATTAAGTCAAAGCTTCCTTTTTTTATTCCCAAACCTGTGTTTGTAAGTGCATCTGAGGGATTTGAGATAACTGGATTTGACTGCATAGAAGTTGTTGCACTCTGTGCATAAACATTGTTTGTACTTTGGATCAAACCTGTTGCAAACATATCTAATTGATCACTTATACCCTGAAGAACACCGTTTGTCGGCTTTCCATCAGCACCTATATCAGATCCTCTAAGATTTAAAAGAGCACCGACACTGCCACCAGTTATATTTTGAGTAAATGGTATCTGAGCACCATCTTGACGCTGATAGTAAAGCGAATACATACCACTTTTACTTGAGGTGTTATCCAAACCTATAGGATGATAACCCGATCCATCAACAATATTGAAACCATTAATACTGATACTGTAACTGCCATTTTTAATTGCCAGATTAGAATCGACTGCATTATTTGACTCTATCTGACCTGACATCACATTTGCACCGACAAGGTTAGCTAACGAAAGTTCAAGAGTCCCTCTTTGATCTCTTAAATCGTTTGCATTATTTGCACCACCTGCTTCAGTAATTCCAATGGCCGTATTTAGACTTGCAATCTGTTTTGCTATATTATTCACTTCGTCAATATTTGTTTTTAATTGAGTATTCAACTGGCTTTGAAGTGAAGAAACTTGAGTTTGTGTACTTTGAATATGTTGGGTTAATACCTGTGTTTGCTGTGCTAATGCTACTTTTACCGCATTGTTATCAGGATTATCCGCCAAAGATTGCCACATATTATAATAAGCACTCAAATCTGATTTGATTCCAACACCGTCTATTTCAGGAAAATAAGTTGAAACCTGTTGCAATGTACTTTTTGTAAAATCTGATGCCTGTTTATCAGCAGAGGAAGAGGTATAACTATTAAAAGTAAATTGATCAAAAATACGTGCAATTTGTTGTATTTGAGTTCCATTGCCTACTGCACCGGGAGTAAGATTGATTGGTGGAGCAGCCTGCGTCATTACTCGCTGACGACTGTATCCATCAGTATTGGCATTTGTAATATTGTGTCCAGTCGTATCTATTGCAACCTGCGCTGCATTTAGTCCTGAATATCCGATGTGAAGAGAGTTAAATATTGATGCCATGACCTACGCTCTAATTTCCAAAAATGATGGGTTTTTTGACGCAACTCTTTGATATCCATTCATCTCTGTAGGAACGATACGCTCTAACAAAGTATTATAAAATGAACTAACAGTCAAAACCATTTTTGCATATTTTTGATTTGTTATTCTTAAGTTTGAAAGTTCATCTCTTAGTTCACCAAGGGCACTGTGCTCTTCACCATTTAACAAATTTGCAAGATCCATCTGCGGATTTGTGCTCATGAGTTTTGATATTTCATGATCAATCATAGCTTTTTTAGATTCAAAACTTTTAATTTTTTCATCTTTAAGCGGTAGACGATCAAACTGAGGAGTTTGCTTTGCTTCTTTTATGTCCTCAATATCAGTCTCTGTCATGCGTATAAGATCTTTTAAGTCTCCAACCGCACTTTGTAAATGGTGTAACAGCATTTTAAACTCCTGATTGTTTATTGCATTAACTCATCGGCAATACGCTTTGAAAGCGTAGAGAGATCAAGTTTATATTCTCCAGATGCTATTGAACCTTTTAACTGATCGACTTTACTCATATCAGCATCTTTATTCATTTGCTCTGTTTTTTTTGTATTAGACTTTACTTCAGTATTTGTACTTTGAAAAGCCGCACTTCCAACCGCGCTATTTAATTGATTTATCATCGGTAATCCTTGCCTCTCATATAAAGAGTAGTATTTAGTTTATTATTTATACTCTCATATCGGCAAATACACATTTTCTTTTAACTTGGCTTTACTTGTTTTTGACTCAAAAAATCATATAACATCTGTGAAAATCCAAAACTTCCAGCACTTTGCTTGCTGAGTTCATCACGATACATAGACTGATACATCTTATCTCCTGGATCATTTTGAGAACTAAAAAGACTCTTTTCATCCTTCATCGCATCATCCATCATCATTTTTATGATAACCGATTCAAATGCATCCGTCTGCTCACGCAGTTTTTTATCATCTTGTGTTGCTGTGATCTTTGGTGTAGAACTCACATCATTGGACAATAAAGCTTGTTGCATAGATATTGAACCTATAAGACTGCTCATTATATAACCTCCAGTTCAGCTGAGATAGAACCCGCACTTTTCATCGCTTCAAGAATTGAGATAATCGCTTTTGGAGTCGCACCCAACTTTTGCAACGATCTTACAATATTTGCAACTGTTGTTGTTCCTGTTTTTGTGTAAACCTCATTTTGATTTAAGCCAATGACAAGATCATTATCTAGTTTTACAGCTCCTGCTGGAGATTCAGCCTGCGCAGATGGCTTTATTTTTATTGTAATGTCCCCTTGAGTGATCACAACTGGCTTCACTTCTATATCAACACCGGCGATGATAGTTCCAGTTCTTTCGTTGATAACAATTTTACTTTCAGGCGTATAATTCATATCGATATTTTCAACTTTTGAGAGAAACTCTACCATTGACTGATTTGTCGGTCGTTGCAATTTAATAGTGCGAGAGTCAAGGGCTACTGCTATTTGTGAATTATATGTTGCATTGATAGCTTTTTGCACAGCAACTGCATTTTCAAAGTTTGATTCTTTCAAAGAGAGTGTTGCGTATTGCTGATGAGCGATATCTATATCTATCTCTCGTTCTATCATACCGCCGCCATATACAAGACCTGCTGTTGGATGAGAATCTGCACCTGCTCCACGCTCATTTTTCCCACCGATACTAACAGGACCTTGCGCAAGTGCGTAAATCTTTCCATCAACTCCTTTTAGAGGAGTCATCAAAAGTGTACCGCCTTGTAGCGACTGTGCATCCCCGATAGAAGAGACTGTAACATCAAGTTTATCGCCCTGTCTTGTAAATGCGCCTATCTTCGCCGTGACAACAACAGCTGCAACATTTTTAGACTTGATATCTGCAGGATTCATATCGATATTCATCGCTTTAAGCATATTTGCGATCGATTGTAAAGTAAATTTTGAAGTTGTGCCATCACCCGTTTTTTTCAAACCGACAACCAAAGAGTAACCAATAACCTGATTTTCTCTTACGCCGACGATAGATGAGACATCTTTTATCTTCGTCGCCTCAAGTGCTAATGACAGTAGTAAAAGTAGTAAAAATGATTTCATTGCTATCCTTGCTTCTTAAGAGCAAAGTAGCAATTTATGTTCCAAAATTAGGTATAGTAAGTTAAAGAAGTGTTTCCGAATTTTTTTGTTTTCATTTTAGTGTACTCACTTATTATTTCAGGCAATTCAAGTGAGCTCATATGCTCTATAATAACCATTTCACAAAGCTCATGAGGAAACTCACGGATGAGTTCAATCATCTTGTCATAGATATCCTCCATCCCCTCACGTACTGAAAATGGAGGATCGATGTAAAGATACGCATTTTCTCCCAGATTTTTGACTTTGCTAATCGCTGTTTTGATATTTGTAAAACTATCTCCACTCAATACTTCACATGAAGCAGGATTCGTTTGTGCAATATTTTCATGTAATATTTTTAGAGCATCTCTGTCTTTTTCCATAAAAATGATCTTTTTTGCTCCGCGACTCAGTGCTTCTAAGCCTACAGATCCGCTCCCTGAAAATACCTCAATAAAAATAGCGTCCATGATAGCAAACTGAATTGTGTTGAAAAAAGATTCCAATACTATGACTTTTGAGGTGCGTGTTGTCGTTTTGGAAGGAAGTTTAAGAGTTTTACCCTTGTACTTGCCTGCGATAATTTTTTTTGTAAAATTTGTACTATTTTTCATAAAACGCTCTTATTGTCTTGATTAAATTTTCTTGATATTCTTGTGTAAGTTTTTCGATTCTCTCTTGCAAAAATGTAAAATCCAAGCCTTTATCTATAATCTCAAAACTCTCTTTTTGTTCGAGTTCTTCTATCATAGAAAGAAAGCTTTTACTTTCTTTTTCATCACTCATCACTTTTTCTAAAGCCAAAACAAGCTGAGATTTTGAAAATGGTTTTAGAAGATCTCCGTCACTCTCATTTGAGATGTAGAGTATTTTTTTATCGATATCAAGTTTTTGATCACTCACAACGATATCGCAGTTTTTAATAGGACTGAGCTCTTTATCTAAAAATAGTTCCACACTTCTTTGAAGAAGCGGAGATTCGCATTTGACAGCTACTCGCACCTGCTAGATCTTTAACTTATATATTTTTGCATACGGAGTCATCTCAACTGGTTCATAAAGATTTTTATCATAATGTTCAAGTACAAAAAGTTGCACGTATGTAGAATTAAAACTTGCTTCATCGAGAATCAAAAACTGCCCATAACTTGCCAAATAAATCACAGTAATGCTTGCCATAGAGTTTAACTGTTTGGTATCAATACTGAGTTTTCCATCTTTTTCATACCCTGTTTTTATAAATCTATTAATCGGCATCTCTTTATCTCCAAACTTCACACTAGCAGTTGTCTTGTTGATGGAGATTCCATTTTGAAGATAGATAAAATGTTCATCTTCATTTGTAGCTTGCGAAGCGAAGAAAATAGGATCTGCGTATCTGCTGCCACTCATAAGATCAAGATTTGAAAAGAGTGTAACAGTCGGATAAATACTGAGCATTCTATATGGAAGATAAAGGTACACATCTTTTGTCTTTTTAGGCAAAGTAATATTTGCCCCACTCTCTAATGCACTTAAAAAATCGTTTGTGTCTTTAAAGCCGTTTGCTTTTGTCATCTCTTCTATATTTGAAGCAACTTTAGTCTGGTTTGCTTCACTTTTTTTAGCATTCTCATCTGAAATTTTAAGTGCGCGCGCGTCATATTCCACATCAAGTCTTGCCATTTTAGCTGCAGCGTCTTGGGGCTTTGTTAAAATATAACTCACAGGAAAATTCACATCGCCATCATGTTTTGCTCCATCTACCAAAGTAAACATATCTGCATAATAACGCAAAGGATATCCAAAATCCCACCAACTGATAATATAATCTTCTCTACTTGTTTTTTGTTTTAATTTATCAAGCATAACGACTTCATCTTTATTAAAAACAGTCGGTACTTGATACTCTTTTACATGTAAGACATTTGGAAGTAAAACCAAAAGTGCCCCGACAAAGAGCGTCGCATACTGCATAAAATAACTCGGCATCTTGTTTGCAAGCTCAGAGATAATAAAAGCAACACCAAAAGCCAAAGGAACGACGGCATAAATAGTAAAACGAAGCCCGCCACTCTCTGCTAAAAAACCAAGACCAATCAAAGGAAGCGCTAAAAGCATCACACGATATCTGTATGAAAGCCAGATATATCCTGCAATTGAGAGGATGAAAGTAATAGGATTCCCACTGATTCTACTTGCAAACTCAGAAAATGGAACATGTCCCGCTTCTCGGACAGTTTGCATAACGGTAAAGAAATGAAGTCCAAGTCCAGCATTTGAAGCATCTACGCTATCTCTAAAAACATATGCTTTTAATCTTACCGTAATAGGGTCCAAACCACCACTTACAAAAAATGCAAGAACTCCCGCTCCTAAAATATAATAAATATATTTGTCAAAATTTTTATTTTTAAAAATGAAATAAAGAGCCACAACAATAGGTAAACGAATAAGCTCGTCTGTCATCATCATCGCAAAAAGCATAATTGCCAAAAGTTTAAAATTGTAATTATTTTTTCTATCAAAGAAAAGTGCATAAACAAGGATAAGTCCAAAGAAAGCAGATTCTAGTGCAATACTTTGTGGATACCACCATCTGTAAACTAGGATATCAAGCGCGGTAATAAGAAGGAATTTATCCTGATTTGAATTGATTGCCCAGATAATAGACCAAAGTAAAAAAGTCGGTAAAACGATAGTAAGCATATCCGTATCATAATATCCGACCATAGTACGGTTATAGTAACTCCAAGCAATTGAAGCAAGAAGAGCCGCAATAAAGCCCATATCCAGACGTTTAATACTATATGAAATCAAGATAATCGGTATGACAAGAAGCGAACCTAAGAATGCAGGTAAATAAAAGACAATACTCTCAAATGAAAAAGGCAATATTTTCACCAATGCATATGTTAACTGAGAAGTAGCACCGTCCACAGGGGAAAGGTCACCTGATTGATGAAAACCGGCAACAAGATCTCTTGCACCCTCTGCAAAGAAATACCCATCATTCGTATTTATCATAAATTGTCCGTTAAACATAAACGGTTCGTATCCATGAAACTGATACACCCAGATCAACCGCACTGCGATACTAAACAGATACGCTATCGTAATAAGTAACAGTACTTTTTTATTCTCTTGTAAAATTGTCATTTTTTCTCTTTTTACTAATTTTTTCGAGGCGTATTATAGCATCTTCATGTAATACTCAATGGAGTATCGCATATCTTCATCTAGTGACTCAACACTACTTAGCACCCAACTGAGATATGCCCCATCATTCATAGCTATCTCTTCTATAAAACGACCCTTGTATTTTCCAAAACTCAGCTTTTGTATCAGGATTGGATGAGAACTTAACTCTTGGAGTTTTTCATCATCTGCCATATCATTTAAGTAGCTATGTAAAAGCCTTGTATGTAAAGCATCACTGAGTACTTCGTGAGCACATAATTCTATCCCAAGCTCATCTGCAACTTTTTTCTCATTTTTATAAAGTTTGAGTTCATATCGAAGATACTGCAAAGAAAACTGCTCACATTCTTGTATCAAAGCTCTTGTGCATTTAAGAGTGTCAATGAATGCTCCGTGAAAAATGAAGCCCTCAGATTTAAGCATGGCAATATCAAAAGCAATATTATGGCCAACAAAAGTTGTATCAAGTGTGTTATATTTTCCTAGTATCTCTTTTATTTGAGAATTTTCAAAACTCTTTTTCTCTTTGAGCATTTCATCTGTTATATGGTTTATAGCCGAAGCTTCTGGACGCATCTTTTTGGGAGGTTTAATCAGTTCTTTATATACTAAAATCTCTTCATCTAATACGATCAAAGCAACAGCACATATTCTGTCATTTTGCTCTAGTCCCGTGGTTTCCACATCAATATAAATCAGCATTCTTGAAGTTTCACCCCTTTACATCTGTATCCCATCAACGGCAAAGTGATTCCACCTGAAATAAGGATAAAAATATACATCACATAAATATTGTACCAATTATAAGAGTTTAGTAAAAAATAGCTCACGATAAAGGAGAAAATCATCAAAGTAGATATAGACCAAATCATCGACATCATCCATTTGCGAAAAAGAGGCGTGATATCGCCATATCCAATGGTTTCTATCACTTCCTCACCATTACATGTAAACAGTTTTAGGACATATCCTTCATAGCAGTGATTGAAAAGATGTTTAAGTCCGCGAAACAAAGAAACTAGAAGTGTCATACTCCAAAAAATTATAAACGAAAATTGAAAAACTGTGCCTAATGCGAGAAGAAACTCTTTTTCAAGAGGAGGCATGCCTTTTGAAAAATATATTGCTCCACTGAGTAAAAAAGCAAGTATAAAAGCATAAAGCAAACTTTCTACACTGAGTCGCAGGGCCCAAGAAAGCCAAAGTTTAAACCAAAATCTACGCACTTGTATGTGATCCCAAGAGGTTATGATAATGCTCTAACGTCATAAAACTTTTCTCAAATCTCCACCGTAGAACAAAGGCAACCACATCATTTTTAAGTTTTTCATCCACATTTTCCACACGTCCAAAATAAGCAAGTGAGATATTTTTACTTTTTATCGCCGCTTCTTTATCATAAGATATTGCTAAGATTTGAAGATATTTTCCTTTTTTTATTTCACCTAGATTTTCGTCTTTGAGTGAGACACCAGAAAGATTTATAGCTTTAAAATGAAATAAATCTGAAAAGTCATCTATCTTTTGGCTTATATGTAAGCTCTTGTACAGCTCTTCAAGTAATTTAAGGTTCTCTTTTCTCGTCATCTCATATCCAGATATTTTGGAGGTGAGATTTTTCAATCTATCTAATGCACTACTCATAATTTATAACTTCCTTTTATGCAAAAACAAACTTTAAAAAGATATAATATCTTAAAAAAGATAAAGACAAACATGGATTACTTAAAGATACAAGGCAACACAAAACTTGGCGGAACGATAGAAATATCAGGTGCAAAAAACGCAGCTTTACCTATCATAGCAATGACTATTTTAGCAAAAGGTAATTTACAAATCACAAACCTTCCAGAAGTTGTTGATATAAAAACACTTCTAAAACTTCTTGGTAATTTAGGTGCCCAGTACACATTTGCAAATAACACTTTAGATATCAACACATCAACAGTACATCACACAAAAGCAACTTACGATATTGTCAAAACAATGCGTGCTTCCATCTTGGTTTTAGGACCACTTTTGGCTCGTTTTGGCCATTGTGAAGTTTCACTTCCGGGTGGATGTGCTATCGGTCAGCGTCCAATAGATTTACACCTCAAAGCGTTAGAGCAAATGGGTGCAAAGATCACTATCGAAGCTGGATATGTCAAAGCCGAAGCGCCAGATGGCTTAGTCGGTTGTGATATCAACTTTGATAAGATCACCGTCACAGGAACAGCAAACATCATTATGGCAGCGGCTCTTGCTCGTGGAACAACAACTATTATCAATGCAGCTCGTGAACCTGAAGTGGTACAACTATGTGAAGTTTTAAGAGACAGCGGTGTGAAGATCGATGGAGTTGGAACTGCAATATTAACTATCGAAGGTTCGGACAGAGAACTTATCGACATCAAAGCATTTAGCGTTATCCCTGACCGTATCGAGATCGGCACTTATCTTTGTGCAGCAGCAATTACATATTCTGAACTCACTCTCAACAAAGTAAGATTAGGTCATCTTGGCGCGATTATCTCAAAACTCGAAGAGATGGGTTGTACATTTACAAAAGGGGAAAATTCTCTCACTATCCATCCAGCAAAAGTTATCAAAGCTGTAGATATCGTAACTCAAGAGTACCCAGGATTTCCTACAGATATGCAAGCTCAGTTTTTAGCACTTGCTACTCAAGCGGAAGGTGTTTCAACTATTGAAGAGCGTTTATTTGAAAATAGATTTATGCATGTGAGTGAATTACAACGTCTTGGTGCAGATATCAAACTTAATGGTCATACAGCGACCATCAAAGGTGCTACAAAACTTTCAGGTACAGATGTTATGGCAACAGACCTTCGCGCATCGAGCGCACTTGTTTTAGCGGCTATGGTTGCAGATGGAGAGACAAGTATCCACCGTATCTATCACCTTGACCGTGGATATGAAAAGTTAGAGAAAAAGCTCGAAGCTGTCGGAGCAAAAATAGAAAGAGCAAAAGAGTAGAACTTTTCTACTCTTTAAAAATAATCATTTCGTAAATACTTTTTTTCGTTACCAAAGACTTATCTGGTGACACAGAAGAAGAGTTTCTCAGGCGAGAAATTTCATGACGCAGTTCTGCAATCTCAAGCTCCATATCATCTATCTGATCTTTTAAACGTATCGCTACATCCACACCAGCGAGATTTACCCCAAGCTCACGTGTTAAGCGCAAAATCATTTTAATTCTATCAATATCTCGTTGTGAATACATACGAATACGCCCATCAGAACGTGATGGAATTATGAGATTTTCTCTCTCGTACTGGCGCAATGTCTGAGGATGAATCTCCAAAATCTTAGAGACAACACTTATGAGATAAACGGGTTCATCATAATGGTGTGGCATACTCTACTCCTGTGGTAATTTTTCTTGCATCATTTTCACTAATGCTTCATCTAAACTCTCAACTTGTGGTAGAACTATGTTTGCTTTGAGATAAAGGTCGCCTCTAGTATTTGACTTACGGTTTAGCACACCCATCTCTTTGACACGAAAACTTTGTCCGTTTTTTGTGTTTTGAGGCACTTTGAGTTTGATCTCTTTGTCAAGTGTTTGGATGCTGATTTTATCTCCAAAAAGTGCTGCATGAAGTGGTACATCAAAAGTTTTGACCAAATTATCGCCATCTCTTTCATATTCGCTCGAAGTTGCAACATTTATCTTTAAAAAAAGATCTCCTGCACGTCCACCTTGAGCGTGCCCTTTTCCTCGCACACGAAGTTTTTCGCCACTTTTTACGCCAGCTGGAACTTTGATATCAAATCTTTCACCATTGACAGCTACAGAGTGTGAGCCACCTAAAATAGAGACAACAAAAGGGATTGTCACATTGGACTCAATGTCAAGATTTGTTTCTTGTTGAAATCCGCCGCCAAAACCTCCACCACCAAATCCGCCACGTGAGCCTCCGCCAAATCCACCGCCTCCGCCGAACATACTACGAAGAATCTCATCGAGATCGACATTGCCACCGCGTGAACTTGCAAAGTCATGAAAGTTTTGTCCGCCAAACATAGAGTCGCCATGTTGGTCATACTGAGCACGTTTTGTTTTATCACTTAGTATCTCATACGCGGCATTTACTTCTTTAAATTTATCTTCTGCATCTGGTTCTTTATTGATATCTGGATGATATTGACGCGCAAGTTTTCTATATGCTTTTTTGATATCTGCTTCTGAAGCACCCGGCGCTATACCTAAAGTGTCATATAATGATTTACTCATATTCATTGTCCTAAAATAGTTTAATTGTATAGGAGTATATCATAAAGCTTGAGTCGATGTCAATCAAGTAGTTACGTAAAGTAAGTTTGTAAACTCATTCTCAAAACTTCATCCTTGAAGTTTTTGTGAGGCTAAAAATCAAACAATCGTCCTGATTGTTTTTATTGATTTTTAGAACCGTTTACAAACTTACTTTACTCATTTTAAAGCAGAATCTTAATGTAAAAAGTGTCTAGTCTCAGAGAAGTAAAGTGCCATACCGTGCTCATTTGCAGCGTCTATAACTTCATCATCACGGATAGAACCACCTGGCTCGATCACGCTTTTTACTCCCGCAGCCGCAGCCGCATCGATGCTATCACGGAAAGGAAAAAATGCTTCCGAAGCTAATGCTGCTCCGCTCACATCAAGACCCATCTCTTTTGCTTTTTTAAGCGCACACTGAGATGCATCTACGCGAGATGTCATACCCATGCCAACTGCTACCATCGCGGAATTTTTCACATAAACGACACAGTTTGATTTTGTCAAAGATGCTACTTTGTAAGCGATCTCCATATCTTTAAGCTCTTGCGCGGTTGCAGATTTGCTACTTACAAGTTTCGAGTTTTTGACCTCATCTTCACCAACTTTATCAGCGTCTTGAAACACAAAACCGCCATCAATATGTTTGAAGTCATAAGTGTCATTTGCAAGAACCAACTTATCACTGCCGTACTCAAAAAGCTTGATACGTTTTTTAGATTCAAACACTGCTTGTGCTTCTGGCGTAAAACGTCCAGCGATGATCACTTCTAGGAAAATCTCATTCATCTTTTCTGCCAAAGCTTTATCCACAGTTCCATTTATCGCAACAACACCGCCAAATGCAGAAACGGGATCACATCTAAGTGCCTCAGTATAAGCAACAAGCAGGTCATCTTTGATTGCAAAACCACAAGGATTGCCGTGTTTTACGATACATACTGCATTATCATCACCAAATGCCGCGGCGATCTTCACAGCGCCGTTGATGTCTGTCAGATTATTAAAACTTGCCTCACCTTTAAGTGTTGTGAAGTTTTTAGAAAAGTACTTGTCAAATTCGTACAATGCGCCTTTTTGGTGAGGGTTTTCGCCATAACGAGTATCCATCACTTTATTTCCGACAATGAACTGTTTTTCGCCCATGCCGTTGTTGAAGCGTGAGTTCATGTAGTTTGCTATCATAGAATCATACGCCGCAGTGTGCTCGTACGCTTTGATCATAAGTGAACGACGGAACTCTACCGTATTCGTATCGTTCTCCATCGCGTTAAGAACAAGAGAGTAATCAGATGGATCAGTCACGATGACAACACTGTCAAAGTTCTTTGCAGCACTTCTTACCATCGCAGGACCGCCGATGTCGATGTTCTCGATGATCTCTTCAAAATCATCAGTTCTCTCGATTGTCGCTTTAAACGGGTAAAGGTTTACACACACCAAGTCGATAGCCTCGACACCAAGCTCTTTTGCCTGATCCAAGTGAGACTGTTTGTCACGACGGTGTAAAATACCACCATGAACGTATGGGTTTAAAGTCTTCACACGCCCTTCAAAACACTCAGGAAACTTTGTGACTTCATCAATCTCTATCGCTTTAACGCCATTTTCCACTAAAATTTTATATGTTCCGCCTGTCGAAATAATCTCAAATCCGTTTGATACTAACGACTTTGCAAACTCGACGATGTTGCTTTTATCGCTAACACTTAGTAATGCTCTTTTCATGAAAGACCTTATAAAAATAAATTACGGAATTTTATCCTATCGGAGTTTATAGGAAGGTAAACTCTTGAAGTTATTGACCGTAATCAACAAGATTTTTTGTAAAAATTACTATAATTCAAGTCAAAAAAGGATCTCTTATCATCTATGCAATTATCCATACCATCCATCTTTATTCTATCTTCATCTACGGTGGATTTTTATTTGTAGATAATCTCTTTTTATCCAAAATGGGGCGTACTCTTAACGAAGATGAAGCCAAAAAAGCTAAAGAAGCAATAATGGTACATGTAAGGAAAGTAGTGCCCTACGCTCTTATGGTCGCAGTGGCAAGCGGACTTTATATGTTCTTTCATATCTTTGGAGCAATAAGCAGTGAGGGACTCAGCCGTTTTCAGATCATGCTGAGTCTAAAAGCTTTTCTAGGAGTTTGGCTCGGATTTCGCGGTATCAATCAAAAGTTCTTTGGTATCAATCCATGGGTATTTAAAAGCCACCTCTTTCCGCTCATACTTGTTGTTATTATGATTTTTTTGTCGCAGTTTATGTATCTGTGAATATGCTATTAAAGAAGCTATGAAGGTTTTAAAAAGAATTCACCTAATGAGGTTTTGAGATGGAAGCTGTAAACCCATCTAAAGAGTGTACTTGTCTCTTTGATAGGCTATTTTATTTTCTAAATGGGAGTGCGCAAAGTATCATTACGCCTTCTTTTGTTTCGGGTACACTTGTATATATGATAAATGTCTGTGTACGCGATATTTTTTTACTACAATGCTGACTATATTTAGTTTGTTCACACTCATCAAAAATTATATTATTTTTTTCTTCTAAATTTTTCTTGGCAGTTTCAAAATTCAAATCTATAACTGCTGATACACCAGGAGACATACCTGCAAATGGTGAAAAAGAAGTTAGATTTCCTCCAAATATTTTCATTTCACTCTTTGGTGTATAAGTAAGATTGTGATTATTAAATCTTGTATTTAAATCACTCTGCGAAATCGAGCCCCATCCTTTTGTACAAGTTAACAAATCTTCTAGTGTGCTTTCAACATTATCACTTGCTTTCAAAGTATTAAATAGACCTAGAATAAGACATGTTAGAACTAGTATTTTTTTAATTTTCATGTTTTTCCTTTTAGAACTCAAATCTTTATTAAGCAAACACTATATCTAAAACAGCTTGAAAAAAGCAACTAAACAAGCATATATAATGTTTATTTTTATGATGAAAATATACTTACATGTAAAGATTTCTCTCTGTACTTTTTTCTCCGCAAAAAAGTACCAAAAAGCTCTTGCAACGGCTTCGAGCTTGCCTTTGGCAAGTTCCCAAGAAACTTCTTCTAAATCTCTAAAAATTCAAAACTCGTTCATTGCATTCTCTCAAACAATTGAATTTTCTTAACGAAATTTAGAAGAAGTTTCTCGGCTCTGCAGATGTTGCAACTGACGTAAAAGTTGTGTCGGCGATGGGTGTCACTTTGGATTTTAGCTTTTTTGACCGAGTGGAGTCGTTAGGAAAATGCAACTGTTTGAGTGAAACGAGTTTTGCATTTTTAGACGCAGCGACCGAAACAAAGCGTTAAGAAATCCATCTTGCTGACACGAGCTTTTTTGCATACTTTTTTTGCGGAAAAAAAAGTATGAGAGAAGTCTTATAAAAAAGTGAGAAAGAAAACGCTTGCACAAAAGAGCGCTTACATGTAAAGAGTTTTCCCTTAATACTCAAACATCTTCACCAACATATTAGAAATGCTTTTCGACACCTTTTCATCGACTTCACCAATTTTTTTTACCAGTCTTGCCTTATCAACGGTTCTTATCTGATCTAGTAATACCAATCCGTTTTTATTTTCAAATTTTATCTTCGGTCGAAATATAAACTCAAATCCCTCGCTCGTCATAGGTGCTACGATAACGGTGCGAAGTACATTCATCTCATTTGGCGAGATCACGATGCAAGGACGTGTCTTTTGTATTTCAGACCCAATAGTAGGATTTAATTTCACCAGATAGATGTCAAATCTCTTAATATCAACTACCATTCGTAGTCATCCAAATCGCTGTCATTAAGCAAATCAACTAAAAATGCTTCATCTGTTTTATTTTTATTGGCTAATAATACACTCTTGATATTTTCTTTCCACATCTCTTTTGCGACGTTGTTTACGGGTTTGATCAATAGACCATTCTCAACAACTTCAAATTCAAGATTTACACTTTCTAAGTGAGCTTGTTTTATGATTGCTTTTGGAAGCCGAATACCTTGTGAGTTTCCGATCTTAATTAAAGTCGTCATCTTCAACTCCTTTTTTAAGTAATTATATTGTAATTACTTTTTGATGTCAAATATACTTACATCAAAGAGAACTTTACATGTAAATCATTTCAAGCTTAACTAGCGTAATGCTCTAACTCTTGTCACCAAAAACAATCCTATCAAGACTGAATTTCCCAGCACCTGATGTTATGAAGATCAATAGAAACAGCATATAATACACTGGTATTTCAAAACCATTATCACCACATGAGAAACCATTATGAAGATGAACGGTGACGATCGCAACTAACATGACGACGATAAGAGGAATTGAGATCAGTCTTATCAAAAAACCAAGAGTTAAGAGCACGACGCCCGCCATCTCGGTACTTGCAGCCATATATGCATTTAAAGTGGGAAAAGGTATTCCAAGTGTCCCAAACCAACTTGCAACTGAATCAATATCGCTCCATTTCATCATCGCAGGTCCATAAAAACCATATGCCACAATCAGCCGTGCAAACAACAAGGAAATCGATTTACCATATCCACTCACATGAGAATATTTTAAATACAACTGTTTAACATTCATAGTAGACTCCTATTTAGAGGTTGTCTAAAAAATTGACGGCAAAACTATTTTGCGTCACCGCATTTACCTGCACCACATTTTGCAGACTTTTTAAGTTCAGGTTTTTTATTTGCACCACATTTAGTGTCAGCTTTCATTTCCATTTTTTTAGCCGATCCACATTTTGATGTGGTTTTATTTGCATCACTTTTCATATCTGCTGCACTAAGTACCGTTGTACTCATTCCTATAAAAAATGTAACTCCAAGTAGTAATGAGATGAATTTTTTCATTCTTTTTCCTTTTTTAGTTTTAAGAGTCGTGACACTAAAATTTATCACAAGCTGATTTTACAACATTGTATTTTTTAAAACCTTTTAATACTCTGCTTGCTGATTTTTTTAAAGTAATTATAATATTTTCTTATTTATTATAAAGAATTGATTTGAAGTTTATTGAAGAAGCCCGACAGAGTGTCGGGCTAGAAGTTTTACGAAAAAGGTACTCTATCTTTGGTTAATGACAGCGGCAAAAGTATTGTAGTAGTTATCTTGTAACTCTTTCATTCCCATCATTACATTGTTACATGTAAAGTGTTCGCCACCGACTGTACCGATTTTTTGAAAAGTCAGTTTTGAAGCCATCTCTTCGAATGCTTTGACGTTTTCAGCTTTTACTTCGATGAGTGCGCGTGAGAAACTCTCAGAGAAGATATCTCTCTCATCAGTTACGTCCATTCCTACGTTACATCCAAGACCGCTTACAGCACTCATCTTCGCAAGAGCGATAGCCGCTCCGCCTGAGCTACAATCTTTTGCACACTCTAAAAGACCAAGTTTATTTGCTTCAATCACTAATTCCCAAAGCGCAAGCTCTTTGACGTAGTTGATCTCTGGCATTTTTCCTGCGACTACGTTATAAAGTTCTTTCATATAAAGTGATCCGCCAAATTCGCTTTTTGTATCGCCCACTAAGTAAAGAAGGTTTCCGTCTTTTTGAAAGCTTGACATCAATACTTTGTCTTGGTCATCATTTACGCCGACAGTCGCGATTGATGGAGTTGGAAAAACTGAGATTTTGTCTGTTTCATTGTAAAGAGAAACATTCCCGCCGATAACCGGAGTCGTAAGCTCTGCACACGCTTCTTTGATACCAAGACACCCTTGTGCAAACTGCCACATAACTTCTGGATTTTCAGGGTTTCCGTAGTTGAGACAATCCGTGATAGCCAAAGGTCTTGCCCCTGACATCGCTACGTTTCTACCACTCTCGATAACTGCCGCAGCAGCGCCGTTTCGAGGATCAACATAACAGTAACGCACGTTACAGTCAGCACTCATCGCGAGTGCTTTTCCATTCTCTTTTATTCGGATAACAGAAGCATCAAGACTTCCGCCTTTTTTGATCGTGTTTGTTTGTACCATTGAGTCATATTGCTCATATATCCACGATTTATCTACAACTTCCATAGATACGATAAGTTTTGCAAACGCATCTTGGTTGCTTACTTTAGGAAAATCATTTAGAGTCACATCACGAATCTCATCTAGGTATGCTGGACGAGAAGTCGGACGGTCTAAAATCGGTGCTTCTTCACTAACAGGGTCAACTGGAACATCCGCACATTTTTCACCATGCCAGAAAAGCTCCATTCTGCCAGTTGCAGTTACTTCACCCACGACAGCGGCATCCAAATCCCATTTTTCAAAGATATCGATAATCGCTTGCTCAGAGCCTTTTTTCGCACAGATAAGCATACGTTCTTGAGATTCACTAAGCATAAACTCGTATGGAGTCATTCCCTCTTCACGTGCTGGAACTTTATCAAGGTGCATTATCATCCCGCTTCCTGAACGCCCAGCCATCTCAAATGAACTAGATGTCAAACCCGCCGCACCCATATCTTGGATACCTACGACGTAGTCAGTTTTGAAAAGCTCTAAACACGCTTCTAAAAGAAGTTTTTCAGTAAACGGATCACCCACTTGAACAGTCGGGCGAAGAGATTTAGACTCTTCTGTAAAACTGTCAGAACTCATAACCGCTCCGCCAAGACCATCACGTCCAGTTTTACTTCCAACATAGATAACAGGATTGCCGATTCCCTCAGCTTTTCCATAAAATATTTCATCACTTTTTGCAAGACCTAAAGTAAATGCGTTTACAAGAATATTTCCATTGTAACAATCATCAAAACTTGTCTCACCGCCGATAGTCGGAACACCCATACAGTTGCCGTATCCGCCGATTCCCTCAACGACACCACGAACCAAAAAACGTTGGTGTGCGCTGACTTTGTCACCGCGAAGGACATTACCAAAACGAAGTGCGTTCAAGTTTGCTATAGGACGAGCGCCCATAGTGAAAATATCACGCATGATCCCGCCAACGCCCGTTGCAGCACCTTGATACGGTTCTATAAAACTTGGGTGGTTGTGTGATTCCATCTTAAATACAGCCGCATAACCGCCGCCAATGTCGATAACACCCGCATTTTCACCCGGACCTTGGATAACCCATGGAGCTTTTGTCGGAAAACCGTTTAGATGTTTTTTAGAAGATTTATAACTACAGTGTTCACTCCACATAGCTGAAAAAATACCGAGTTCTACGAGGTTTGGCTCACGATCTAAGATGTTTTTGATATTTGCATAATCAAGCTGGGAAAGTTTGTGTTGAGATAGTAATTTATCTATATCTGGAAGTTGTTGGCTCACGGAAGATTCCTAAAATTTTGGTTTTTAAGCGCGAATTATATCACATAAAAACAAAATATTAAATTATTGGATTCTCAATTAAATGGCCCCTTGGTTTACCGATATAATAGCCTTGAATATAGTTTGCACCCATTATCTCAAGCATCTCCAAACTCTTTTGATCTTCAACAAATTCAGCAATCGTTTTCATGTCAAGAGCATTCGCAAAATCTATAATAGTTTTAGTAATAATCTCAGATTGTTTACAGTGAGTAATATTTTTTACCAACGAAGCATCAATTTTTAAATAATCTACTTGTAACTCTAAAATATGTACAAAATTTGAATAACCGCTTCCAAAATCATCGATTGCGATTTTACAACCATATTCTTTGACTTTTTGAATAAACTTTTTCATTACATCATAATTTTGTATCTCTTCTGTTTCAAGGATCTCAAATACAACTCTTGAAGGGTTATGGAATGTTTTCAAACTATCTATAATAAACTCGACAACTTCATGTGTCTTAATATCTTCCATGGAAATATTGATAGAAAACTCATATTCTTTATCTTTAAAAAACTCAAATGATTTCGTCACTATCATTCTAGTCAGCTGTGGATAAAGCTTTGATTTAATCGCTACATTAAGAAAATGAAGAGGAGGAATGACAAAACCACGATCATCAACAATTCTTGCTAAACACTCATATTTTTCTATTTTTTTAGATTGGAGATTATAAATAGGCTGAAAATATGGAACGATTTGGTCATTATTTAAAGAATTTTTTAACAAGGTTACTTTTTTAATATTATCCGAAATTTTCGATTCAGTATTGAGTTCTTGGGTGTAGACAACAAAATCTTTATTATTTTTTTTTGCATTATGCAGTGCCATATCTGCTTTAGTGAGTATCCCATCAGATTCAACAGCGATACCAACACTGAAATTAATACCTATACTTTGATTTAATGTCTCAAATTTCATTTCAACTAACTGAAGTACAATACTTTTTACATTTTCTATAAAATCTGCTCCACTCAAACATTCTTTATCAAATATTGCAAACTCATCACTTGGCAGTTTATAAACATGTAGATTACGAGAAAAAACCAATTTTTGAAGGCTCAAGGCCACTTGTAGCAAGATACCATCAGCCACTTCATACCCATAAAAATCATTAAGGTCTTTGAAACTGTCAATATTAAGAAGTGCCAGATTTGCACTTTCTTCATGATCTATGACTTTTATATCACTCAGAAGTTGATTACGATTTGGCAGATTTGTCAATTTATCAGTTACAAAAGATTTTTCCAGTTTTTCTTTATTCTCTACAAGGCTTGTAATATCTGTTCGTGTAGTCAAATATTCAACAATATTTTCATCTTTGTCCAATATAGGAGTGATAAAGATGTTATTAATGAACGTCGTTTGATCTTTACGAAGCCCTTTTATCATTCCCGACCACACTTGTTTGGATTGAATAGTTCGCCACATTTCATAGTACACACTCTCTAGTGTTTCTGGATGTTTAATAATGCTATGAGTTTTCCCTAGAAGTTCCTCTTTTGAGTAGCCTGAAAGTTTTATAAATTGCTTGTTTACGTAGGTAATGACACCTTTTGTATCTGTACTTGTCAAAATGGTGCTACTATCAAGGGCTTTGATATAGCCACTTAAAAACTTTTCCTTAAGTTCTAGTTCATCTTGTCCCTTGACTAAAGACTCATTTAATAAACGATTTGTCTTATTATAACGAGCAACTAAAAGAGACAATATCAAAAATATAAAAATTATGGAGAAAATATCTACAAAAACAGAATCTTGAAATCTTGACGTAAAAACAGTCTCAGGAATTGAAAGATGCTTTAATTTTGCATTATTATAGGGATCGTAATAGATCGTTTTATAATCATAAACAATTCTTCCAAGCGTAACAAGACCAAAAAGAGTAAATATATGGAAAAGTGCATTTTTAAACGAATTGATATCTTTCATCGTCCCTCTATATAATTTAATTTTCTAACTCCTTCATGTATTTGAGTATTTTAACAATAAAATGTTAAATTAAATGTAAAAAGTCAATGAAAGCCGAAATCTTTTTTTGTACGGATATTTTTTTTAAGCTGAAATATTGGAGTATAAGAGATGGACAATACCTCATACTCTTTATTTGCATTTGGAAGGTGGATTGTGAACTGATCCTCTTCTACTTTTCCAAGGAGATGCTTTGCTAGAGGAGAATGTACCGATATCAGCCCATTTTCAGGTTCAGCTTCCAAAACACCGCATATCGTGTAGCGTTCATTCGCGCCTGTGGCGATATTCTCGATCTCTACTGTTGCGCCAAAATGTACTCGGCTATGATCCAAATGTGCGGGATTAATAACATTCGCTTTTTCTATCATGGAGTTGAGATAAAAAAGGCGTCTTTCTATGTGGCGAAGCTGCTCTTTTGCTGCATGATAGTCAGCATTCTCGCTTCTATCGCCTTGCGCGGCGGCAACCTGCTTTTCGTAGGTTACTCGAGGTTTTTCGACCTCTCGGAGATATTTAAACTCTTCTAAAAGAAGATCATATCCCTCAAGCGTCATCGGTTCTTGCAAGTTAAAGTTCCTTGCCAAAACCTAATATATAAAAAGTATCTTTTCCATCTACTTTTTGAAGTTCCACTTTAAATTTATCAGAAAAATGTTCTACTTTTTCAAAAGCCTCTTCTTTAAGTGCTGGGATCATTGCTTCTATTTTTATCTTTAAATAATCATTTGAATTTGACATTGCAACATAACTGTTCAAAGGTTTGAGAGCATCATGAAGATCCATAATATGTTTTTCTATTTTTTCATATCCAATGGTATTTTCTTTAATTTTTTGAAACTGATCTACTAAGATGTCGTTTGGTATATATCCTAACTGATTTAACATGGCACTTGATTGCATATAATTCCTTTTTTACGAGGATTCTAACATATTTTTTTTTAATTTTAATCTTACTTTACGTTTGCTGTAATATAATGTTATACAAATAAAACACTTTAGGAACAGTTTATGAATGAAAAGTTACTTCAGCAAATAAAACAACTTCCGCCACTTCCAGAGTCTGCCATGCAGATAGAAGCTGTATATCAAAATCCAGACTCAACTTTTAATGACATGGTAAAAATTTTAGAAAAAGATCCTCTTTTAACTGCCGATATCTTAAAAGCTGCCAACTCACCACTTTATGGATTTTCAAGAGAGATCAATGCTATCAGCCAAGCTGTAGGTCTCTTTGGTATGGGTACAGTACGCGGTTTCGCTTTAGCTAGTATTGTCAAAAAAAGTTTTTCACTTGATCTTTCATCATATGGCATTACAAATACACAATTTGCTGAACTTTCTAAAAAACAACATGCACTTGTAACTTCATGGTATATAAGAAAAGATCCTAAACTTTTAGGGATCTTATCTCCTGCTGCTTTCTTAGTCGAAATAGGAAAAGTTTTAATCTCTCAGTATCTCGTAGAAGAAAAACTACAAGATCAGTTTAAAAATGCACTCACCGAACTTCAAGATGTGGAAGCTGCTGAAGTAAAAGTAGTCGGTGTGCATGCTCCTGAAGTGAGTGCGACTGTCTTTTCTCACTGGAAATTTGAAGAAAAACTTATAGAAACTATACGCCACTGCGTTGATACAGAAAATGCTCCGGAGACGATAAAAAAAGCTGCTCAGAGTCTACATGTAGCACGCGTTGCAGTCCCTATAAGTGGAGTGATGAGTGAAGTGAGTATTGCCGCGGCAAAAGCACTTGTTGACCAATATGGTCTTGATATGGATAGTTTTGATAAAGCTATCGAAAATGCTCTCTCATAAATTTTGAAATCACTTCTTATCCGTCTTACCCTTGGTCTGCACGATCAAGATATCACCGCTGATGAACGCTTACATGTAGATGAATGGCTCGATAAAAGTTATCTTATCCATGAGGGAACTCTTTATAGATTTCACTCTAAATACCGTGCTGGAGAGATCACTCTTGCTCAAAACGCAACTGCATATCTCAATAATATTGGTCTTAATATTAAAGATCTCTTTATCGATGCTGGTGATTTAGGTGAAGCAAAAAATGGTGATCTTGTGATTGCTAAAAGATTACTTGCAAAACGGGGAACTCCAAGTGCTAAAGTCGTTGAAGTTGTAGGGCATGCACAAACTTACAGCGTCGCATTTGTCGCATTTAAAGAAAATCACAAAGCACTTTTAGATATCAAAACCCTTCATCCCGCAGGTGTTGTTATGGATCTTAAAGAGTTAGAGTCTTATGAAGTCGGGACTGTTTTTAAAGTAGATAATCTTACAGCGACCATTATGGAAGTGCTTGGAAATCTGAGTGATCCTCTTGTAGATGAAAAGATCGTTTTAGCTCAGTACAATAAGCATGATGAGTTCAGCGAAGAAGTTCTCAAGCTTGCCACCTCTTTTGAAGAAGTCGATGCTGCGTATTATCCAGACAGAAAAGATCTTCGCACCCTTCCTTTTTGTACTATCGATCCAGTAACTGCAAAAGATTTCGATGATGCGATCTGTTGGGATGAAGAAAAATATATCCTCTACGTCGCTATTGCTGATGTCAGTGAATATGTCAAACCTTTCGGTCCTATCGATGCTGAAGCGATTTACAGAGGTTTTTCCATCTATCTGCCTCATCGTTCCATCCCGATGTTACCGCGTCAGCTCAGCGAAACTCTTTGTTCTTTGCAACCAAATGTTGATAGACTCAGCCATGTATTTGAACTGCATTTGGATAGAGAAACCTTAGAAGTGATCCACAGTGATGTGTATGAGGCTATCATCCATTCTAAAAGAAGATTTAATTACGAAGAGATCGATGAGTATTTTGAAGGAAAACTTCATGCCAAAAATGATGATGAAAAAGAGGTTTTAGCTACCATTAATCCACTTCGTAAAATCACAGATCGCTTAAGAGAAAAAAGACTCAAAACTGGTTTTGATTTTAGATCTGATGAGATTGAGATGCAACTTGATACAGGTGGCGAGATTGTTGCAACAACAGTTTCAGTGGAAACGCCTTCACATTCTCTCATCGAAGATTGTATGCTTCTTGCAAATAAAGCAGCGGCAAATATGTACGAAAGAGGCGTTTTTAGGATTCACGAACCGCCATCTCAAACAAAAATTCAAGCTCTTTACAGCGAACTTGCAGGGATCGGTATTTTCGTAGAACCTCAAGAAAATATGAAAGAGACTATTGGTTTTATCCAGCAAAAAGCTAGAGAGATGGGAATAGAATCTGATGTGGATACACTCATTATCCAAGCACAACGTCGCGCACGTTATTCACCTGATAATTACGGTCACTTTGGATTGGGATTTGAAAAATATACACACTTTACTTCGCCGATCCGCCGTTATTCTGACCTCATCGTCCACAGACTTATAAAAGCGATCAAAGCCAATGACACCGAAGAAGGCTCATATGTACTTCGTAATATCGAGTCTTTGACCATTGCTGTGAGTGAAAAAGAGAGAGAAAGTGCAGACGTTGAGTTTCGTTTTATGGATAGAAAATATGTACGCTGGGCAAATAAAAATATAGGCAAAAAATTTAAAGCACGCATCGAAGCAACTGATCCGCATTTGATGGCAAAGCTTAACGATGAAATAGTTGGTGCGACCTTACATGTAAGATCGCAAATTCCTATTATGCTTTTTGATGATGTCGAAGTGATCATTGAAGAAGCGGATATCGCAACGACAAAGATTCATGTAACTGTTGTACAAAAATTTGAGAAATAATCTTTATGTATAAAAGAGAGTTCGATCAGCATCTGATAAAAAATAGTTTTTCAAATGCCGTGATGTTTTTCGGAGAAAGCCATTTTTTTATCGATAAATATGCCTCTCTTTTGGATAATATCGAAGATGCTTCCAAACTCACTCTCTATCATGACGAATACAATTTCAATGCGGCGCAAGCGCATCTCTCACAAGCTTCGCTCTTTGGTGATGCCAACTTACTCATCATTAAAAGTGAAAAAAAGATACCAAAAGCAGATCTCGATAAACTCGTAGAACTCTGCAAAAAAAATCCTACAAATCGCTTTATCTATGCCTACTATGGAACTGACTTTAAAACAAGTGATAAATCTTTTAGTGCAAAAGATACAGGGATGAGTGTGAGATTTTTTACACCAAATCATGGAGAATCAATCGCTTGTTTATCTGAAGAAGCAAAAAGTATTGGACTCAAAATTGATAAATATGCACTCAATCATCTTCTGCAAGCGCAAAATAATGATCTTTCTCTTAGTGTCGCAGAACTTGAAAAACTTAAACTCTATGACAGAGAGATTACGACAAAAGATATAGATATCCTTGTTTATGGCTTGGCACAGGTCACGGTGGAGCAACTTATAAACAAAATTCTTTTAAAACAGGATTTCAAAAAAAGTTTGGAACAGATTTTAGAAAGCGGAGAAGATGAGATCAAAATCATCACCGCTTTAAGTAACTTTGTTATGCAACTTTATCTTTTTAATATCTATATCCGTGTCAATGGTACACCCGATTCACAGGCGATACTTGGCTATAACTTGCCACAATTTGTACTCACAGAGAAAGCGACTTTTTCCTTAAAATTTAAACCACTTGTCTATAAAAATATGATGGATCTGCTTCTAAGTGCAGAGCTAAAACTTAAATCAAGCAATATTGACAAAGAAGCGATCCTCTTTTCTACACTCTTAAAACTACAAAAAATTATATAAGTTTTATTAATAAATAAAACTAATTATATATTTTCAAAAATGTAAGGATAAGCTCAAGTATAATAATTATATTAAACGTGATTATCACAGGAATTAGATATGAATAAAAATGAAATTTTAGATCACCTCAGAGACGCAAAAAAAGCTCACCTTAAGTGGTTACAGCGTGCGAAAGCATTAATTTCAAATATACCGGTTGAAAAAGATGCAATACCAATGGATTACACAGAGTGTATGTTTGGACAGTGGTTTTATAGTGATGGTCAGAAAATAGCCATGATGGCTGGAATGGACTGTATCTCAGATATCGGTATAAAACATCAAGACCTGCATGATGAATACATCAAAATCTTTAAAATATATTTTGGCGATGCCAATAAATCTTTCTTTTCAAAACTCTTCAATCTAAAAAAACATGTTTCACAGACTGAACAAGAGATTGCAAAAGAGTACTATAATAATCTCAAAGAGATCTCTGATGAACTTTTAAAACATATTGAAAAATTAGAGAGACGGATAACAGCACTGCAACAGTCTGCATTTGATAACATATAACTTATCTAAGAGCATCACTTACATGTAAGGCTTGAAAATGTTCATAAACGTCATGAACTCGGAGTATGGAAGCGCCGTTGTCTGCGGCTTTTAAGTGCAGAGCCAAAGTTCCGCCAATTCTATCTTCAATCTTTGATGGGCTTATCTTATCTATCATCGATTTTCTACTCGCACCCACTAAAAGCGGATATCCGAGATGTAAAAAATGCTCTAAGTTTTTAATCAACTCGATGTTATGTTGTAGTGTTTTACCAAAGCCAATACCAACATCTAAGATAAGATCTTTGATACCAAAACTCTGTGCTTTCTCAATTCTCTCTTTAAAAAAGTCCTCTACATGCAAGACTACATTGTCATAAGAAGGATCATACTGCATATCTTGTGGTTTGCCTTGCATATGCATGATGACAGCTTGTGCTCCGTAGCTAGAGCAAAGTTTACAAACCTCATCATTTGCCAAGCCTGTGATGTCATTGACAATCTTAAATCCACGTTCTAAGACGTATGAAATCACACTTGGTTCATAACTGTCAATACTTAAAACAGTTTTTTCATAAATCTTTTGTGCATACAGCGCATCGACTATTGGTTTTATGCGAAAAAGTTCTTCATCAGCGCTTACATGAGTGCTTCCAGGACGGGAGGAAACTCCACCGACATCGATGATGGATGCGCCCTCTTCTATCATCTGTTCTATTTTTAAAAGAGCACTTGCATCTTTAAATCTACTCTCTTGAAAAAAGCTGTCATCATTGGCGTTAATGATTCCCATAATTTCAACTTTTTTCGGCATCGTTATTTTAGAAAAAACTTTTAACTGCTGAGCTAACTCTTTAAGCCCAAAGGGTTGAGCCAACTCTTTACGGCTGAGTTCTACGAGCTGTTTTTGCGTCGCTATCAAGATCGCATCGACAGTTTTATGAGTTGCAATCACCGTACCTCTTGGAACGGCTAAGTCCGCGCCAATGGAGAGTGCATCTTGTTTTAGAATATTTGCCGCGCCTACATGTAAGTCTTTTATATAGAAAATATGGTGTTGCATTTTTGAAGCGAGTATTTCCACTCCGCCGCCATCAACGCCTAATTCTCTAAGAGTTTTTTTAAAATCGATCTCATTAGAAAGCTTAAGAGTCCGCATCATTGGCTCCCATAAAACTCATCAGAACCAAAGCAAAAACACTTTGAGGTCTTGAGTTAACCTCCAAAAGTCTGTACGCTTTGTCAAAACATTCAAGCTGATAAGTAGATAAAATTAGTTTATCCACGACCGTTGCTCTATAAAAAAGTGCTTCTAGTAGTGTTTTTGCCTCGTGCCTTGAAGCTCTTTCATTCTCTTTTAAAAAAGAAAATATCAGTGCATTATCAAGTTTTACAAAACTAAAATCGATCTCTTGTTTTTCACGCTGTTCTTGTTTTTTTAGTATTGGCAAACGGGAACGGATCGTAGGAAGAAGCAGAGATTTTGTAGGAACGATAATGATAAAGACTATATTTCTCGGAGGCTCTTCAAAGATTTTCAAAAGTGCATTTTGAGAAAATACATTGAAGTTTTTTGTAGCGATAATGATTATTTTACGATGCTCTTCGCTGATGTATGCTTCGGCAATCACCGCCTTTGCATGTTCGACTTTAAAATCATCTTCTAAAAATGTGACAACTCTTGAATCTTTGAGCTCTGCTAAAAGCGAGGCAACTCTTTGCTCACTCTCTTTATCAATGATAATGTGCGAACCAAGATCACTGTGCATCCACTTCTCCAAAAAGTACGGCATTCAGAGAAAGATTAAAAAGAGTAAAAAGCTGTAAGAGTTTGATATCAAGCTGGCTATCATACGATTTCATCGTAAAGGCGTTTTGAAAATCCTCATCAAATATCCATAACAAACTGTTGTCTTTACGCTTTGCGATATCGACACGCTTATCTTCCCCTTTTCCGATATACCAGAAAAAATAATCCTCTTTATAGGTGATGGAAAGCATATCATCGAGCATATCTATCATCTTCGCACCAGAGATATCATCATAGTGAAAATAGATACTGTCTATACTCACGATAGGGATAATCGGGCGATCTGTTGTTAATTTATTGATAGAACTTACTATATAAGACTCAAACCATTTTCGCTCACGGTCTGTGATAAGAACAATGGTTTTGCCTTCCATGATCTGAGAAATGGCAAGTTCTACTATCGTCGTCCATTCAAATCTGTACTCCTCTAGCCAACTTAAACTCGCGCCATCACTGCGGATAGCATCAAGCGTCCATTTCTCAAAACTCTGCATAATATGCTTACTTATCCAAAGCGTAAGCGCTGTGAAGTGAACGTACAGCAAGCTCCGCATATTTTTCACTGATAACCATAGAGACTTTGATCTCCGAAGTTGAGATCATTGAAATATTGATATTTTCTGCCGCCATTGTTGAGAACGCTTTTGCAGCAACGCCAGTGTGCGATTTCATCCCGACACCTACGATTGAGACTTTACAGATACTGTCATCATAAGAGATATCTTGAATCTCGTTTGCTTCTAAAAATTTATCCATAACAGCTTTTGCATCTAAAACTTCATTTTTAGGAACAGTAAAGTCAAGATTTGTCATCCCATCATGTCCGACAGTTTGAATGATCATATCAATGTTTACACTACTGTCTGCGAGTTTATTGAAGATATCTGAGGCGATTCCTGGACGATCTTTTACACCCATCAAAGAGATACGAGACTGATTTTTATCTAATGCGATTCCGCTTACAAGTGGTTTTTCCATAATATTTTCTTCCTTAGTAATTAATGTTCCCTCTTCATCTGTAAAACTTGTACGTGTGACAAGATTGACATTGAGTTTTTTTGCAAGTTCGACAGAACGGTTTTGTAGTACTTTTGCGCCCAAGCTTGCAAGTTCAAGCATCTCATCATAAGAGATCATATCAAGTTTTTTCGCTTTTGGTTCGATGCGTGGATCTGTTGTGTAGATTCCGCTTACATCGGTGTATATCTCACACAAATCAGCTTTGAGTGCTCCAGCAATAGCAACGGCTGAGAGATCACTTCCACCACGGCCTAAAGTCGTTACATTGCCATTATCATCTACGCCTTGAAAACCTGCGATCACTACAACTTTACCGCCACTTAGTTCCTCAAACATCTTACTTGGATCGATACTCTCGATTCTCGCTTTTGTATGGATAGCATCTGTTACAATTCCCGCACGACGGCCGCTCATAGACACCGCTGGCATTCCCATTTCATTTAAAGCGATAGAAAGAAGTGCCGCTGTAACTCTTTCGCCTGAGCTAAGAAGCATATCTACTTCATTACGCGCAGGATTTTGGCTGAAATGCTCTGCATACGCTACAAGTTTATTTGTCTCTCCACTCATTGCTGAAACAACAACTACCACTTGATGTCCCTCTTTTACTGTCTTACTGACGCGGTTTGCAACGTTTTGAATTCGTTCTAAATCCCCAACACTTGTTCCGCCAAACTTTTGTACAATTAACATTATAAATAACCCTCTGATTTAAAATATTCAATGGCTTTTGTGTAAACAGGCTTTTTCAACTCCGCCATCATCGAAAAAGCTTCATCTAGTGAAACATATTTATAGTTCACAAACTCAGGATGTTTTGTATCAAGATTGACAACTGCTTTTTTCTTCAGCCTAACGAGATAATATCTCTGTGTCTGACCATAAAAAGGTTTCATAGATTCCATAACTCGCTCAGGAAAATCATATGCAATCCAGTCTGGATACTCTGCAACTATCTTAATCTTATCTGTGCCGATCTCCTCTTTGAGTTCACGATAAAGAGCCTCCTCTGGGGATTCTCCTCTGTCGATTCCGCCTTGGGGAAATTGCCAAACACCCTCTATATCTGAACGCTCAGCTATAAATATCTCGGTTTTATCAGGATATGCACTCGAGACGATGATAGCGCAAACATTTGGACGGTACGGTTTTGTGTTTGTCATAAAACATCCTAAAGTTAAGTGCGTGATTATAGTAAAAAAGGGTTTAAATTTACATAACCTTAGGAGATAAAAATGAGTGTAAATATATTTTTTTCATCTTGATACTCATACTTAAGTATAAAATGATGCTTTGCAACAATTTTACTGACGATATTGAGACCAATTCCAAACCCTTCATGAAAGTTATTGTTTCGTGTAAATGCTTGTGTATAGTGCTCAAATCCTTTCTCTAGTTCTGCACCACTGCTTATAATCGATATTTTTCTAGCCTTAGCCTCGATAAAAATCGGTTTTGAAGTTGAGTATTTTAAGGCGTTATCTAGTAAATTTTTCAGTGCAATAGTGAGATAATAAAGATCGCCGTATATCTCAAAATCCTCTATCTCGATTTGTAACTCATCTTCATTTTCTATATGAAGTTTTGACAGGGACTCGGTGATAAGGGTCTGAGCCTTAAATCTGCTATATTCAAACAGATCATCTTTACTTAAAAGTTGCATCTGAAGTATCTCACTTGTTAGAGTGTCAAGGTCATTAAAAGCTTTTTTGATAATCTCTTTTTCTTTCCCCTCATTCACATCCTCAAGGGCAAATTTTCCCTTTGCAATGGGAGTTCTCAGTTCATGCCCGACATCTCTTAAGAGTGCTTCTCTTGCATCTAGTGCCTCTTGAAGTTTTGTTGCCATCGCATTGAAGTTATGTGAGACATCACCTATCTCATCTTTTGATCTTACAACCGCACGAGCCAAGAGATCTCCACTGGAAAAATCTTTCATCTTTTGACTGATATGTTTCAAGGGAGAGAGAATTTTAAGAATTACAAGATAGATCAAAAACATCAAAATCACATCTAAAGAGACAAGAGAATTCGTTATATAACGCTCTTGTATACTTTCTTCTTGCGTAACATCGTATAAAAGAAGTTCAGTGTCGAGATATTGAATATAAAGATAATATTTTCCAGAGTATTTCACTATTTTAAGCGCGCCAAATGTGTGCTCTTGATAAAAAATAGGTTCTCCCTTTTTTGCAATACTCATCTCAACTATTTTTTTTAGTCCAAGTTCATTGATCGTCGCTTCAAGTTGTGTCCTATCCCCCTGAGCAAGAGAAGAAAATAGCTCCTTTGCACTTGTGATATAACTGCTTTGCTCTATCATCTTGGCTTTTTGCAGACTTATTTTTTCACCCCAAAATCCTATGAGACTCATCAGTACGAGACTGCTTAAAAAGAGTATGGTTATCTTTTTTTGTATAGACATCTTCTATCCTATAAATTTATATCCTATGCCCCAAACTGACTTGATGTACTTTGCATCTTTTGAGTCATCGCCTATCTTTTGACGTATATTACTGATATGCATATCGATGGTTCTATTTTTACTATCTTCATGAAGGGAAGTGGCATTGATGAGCTGGTCTCTTGAGATGACTTTATTGCGGTTTTTCAAGAGGTATAAAAATATCTCAAACTCTACTTTTGTAAAATCTATAGAATAATCTTCGAGCAATACCTCTCGACTAGATTCATCGACACTAAAATCAGAGATTTTAAATCTGTCGCTTTTGTGCGCTCTTTTTAGAACAGCTTCTATGCGCAGAACAAGCTCTCTCGGTTCATAAGGCTTAGCCAAATAATCATCCGCACCGATCTCAAAACCATAGATCTTATTTCCGATATCGCCTCTAGCTGAAGAGATGATAATAGGAATATCGCTGTAGCTTTTAAGTGTCTTACAAACGTCAAAACCATCCATCTCGGGTAGCATAAGGTCTAGGATGACCATGTCATATTTTGCTTTATTTGTTTTAAAGTCTTCGATAGCTTCTTTTGGATAGTTAAAAGCAGTGACATCATAACCGTAGTTGAGTAGATAGTTTGAGATAAGTTCTTGCATCTCGACCTCATCTTCGATAAGAAGAATCCTTTTACTCAACTTCCCACTCCTTTTTATATTGTAAAAAAAGCTCTCTTTGCTTTGGTTTTAAAACGTCATGTATCTTTTTAAACATCTCTATTTGTATCCCTATCGATTCAGTTTTTAGTTCTAGTAAAAGCTTTGAAGCTCTCACATGATCGAAACTATCCTCCAAAAAATAGGTTTTTATTTTCAATTCTACAGACTCTTTTTTTTCATGCAGAACTCTGAGCTTTTTTTCATTCTCAGAAACTATCTTGGATATCTTTTCTTTTTGTTCATTGTCAAGACTCAAATATCCAAGGTCTCTTGGCATATGAAACTCATGATCCCTGTTTTTATGCCCATCTTTGCCAAACGATAGAGAAAAAAAGAGTAAAAAGATTAAAATTATTTTCATACTAAGCCTTTATCTTTGGAATTTTTATATTCATATCTTCGATCATGCCCTTTTCTATGTCGCAGTGGCAGGCTTTACAGTTTGCTTTGGATTTTATCTCATTTCTACTAAATATATTTTTATCAATTTCTGCGTGTCTTTTTTTCCAGTATGGCGTCTGCGTTATGGCAATAATATCTTGATTCCCTTTTATGGACTCTAATATATAAAACGCACTCTCTTTGGTTGAACTCTCAGCCGAGTTTTTCAGCAGATACTCTTTGATAGAGATTCTTGTCGACTCATCCAGTGAAGCATCATCTCCGAAATGATCGTCCAAGTTGTCCATCATCTTGCTCCATGATTCACGAGGTAAAAGATGAGGCGGATATAAAGTGTGGCAAGAGCCGCATTCTGCTACGAATGCGGAATTTTCTTTTTGATAAGAGATTGGAGAGTAGTGGCTTTTTGTCAAAACAGAATTAAAAAAAAGCGAATAAAGTAAAACACCCATTGCTGCGCCAAGCGCTAAAAGCGAAAAAATCTTTTGAAAGAGATTTAACGTCACACTCGGTGCTTCGATATTTTTATATCCATTTACGATTGAACCTAAAGTATCCGTCTTTTTATCCATCACTCGGTCAAAGATGACTCCGCTTACATGTAAGGCTACAAGCACCATTAAAAATGTCGAGAAAAACTCATGCACCTCTTTAAAAAGTTTCATCTCTTTAAAATAGGGAGTATTCAAAAAGCTAAGAATTCCCCTTCCCTCTTGGATACCGTAAGTCAATATTCCTGTTATGACCGTTACAAGCACGACGGCAAACATCGTTATCATCACAAAAGAAGCCGCTGGATTATGCCCTGCGTATTTTTTGTGATTGAAGATATGAAAAGCAAACTCTTTGAGTTCTTTAACACTTAAAGGAAAATCTGAAAATCTTGAATACGCAGGTCCTACAAATCCCCAGAGTATTCTGTAAAGAACGAGCACACCTATCGCATAACCAAAGCTTACATGTAAGGTGGAAAGTTTATCCTCATCACCGCTGAAATATGCGGTGAGGATAAAAGCGGCAAACATCATATGAAAAATGCGGGTCGGTAGACTCCAAATATATGCTTTCATTTTAGACTCCTATTTAGTCATCCCATCTTCCGTAATTTGGGATCTTTATAGCTCTCTCAGAATAACTTCCTTGATTTGCAGTCGTGTGACATGCTGTACAATTTGCAAGGCTTTTCACCTCTTTTTGCTCAATAAAACGTTTTGGAACTCCTCTATGTTCTCTTAAAAAATATGGCGTTTGACTTATTCTTAGCGGTGTTTCGTTGTTTGCAACAGAGTTTGACATCTTTGCAAAATGTTTATTGGCAGATTTACCATCGCCCGCATTGTTTGTCAAATAGGCAAGAATTGTCTGATTATCCTTTGCATCAAGCGACGCATCCACATCAAAGTGATTGTCGAGATTTTTCATCATCTTGTTCCAAGAACGGCTTGGCAAAAACTGTGGCTGATATGCCATGTGACAAGAGCCACACTCTTTTTGATAAACTTTTTCGGCAGTTTTATTATCTGCTGCAAATAGTGAAACTCCTGTAATGAGTGTAACAACGGCTACTGCTGTTAAATACTTTTTCATGACTTTTTCCTTTTAATAGTTTTTTATGTATGTAAGAACATCGCCTTTTTCAACCGCTGTTCCCTCTCGTTTATAGACATCGTTAAAATTACGTTTCAACCATTTCTCTACATTTTTCACGTCGCTGAGTCTCTCTTTATTTGCTTTTGGTGAGAGAGGATCTATCACTTTTGCTGTAAATGTATTCTTTCCTGCTTGTTTCAAATCGTTTGTATGACAACTCGCGCAAGAGATATTTTGACCTTTTTTGCCAATGTGCTCAGAGGTAAATATCTGCTTTCCTCTTGCGGCATCAAAGCCCTTAAACGACGCATCTGATTTTTTTGCCTCATTTGATAATGTCTGCATATATCCATCGATCGGTGCGCCAAACCCGAGTGTCGCAGCTAAACCTAAAACTGTTAAAACTTTTTTCATAATCTACTCCTGAAATTATCTTTACGATTAAAATTATGACCCAAAACAATCAAGCCACTCTGCACACTCTCTTGACATTTTCTTGACACTTTTAGTTATAATTTCGGATGCTACTATATATACATATCCCATTTTGCGATTCCAAATGCTCTTACTGCTCTTTTAACTCTTATGTTGATAAATTTCAACTTCGAGAAGATTATATGAAGGTTCTTTTAGAGCAACTCACTTTTGAGCTTAAAAGATTTGATGCCAAAGAGAAGAGTATAGAAACTTTTTTTATCGGCGGAGGAACGCCCTCAACTGTTTCTCCTAAACTTTACAAACCGATTTTTGATCTTTTAAATCCTTATTTTATGGATAATATTGAGATAACTTCAGAAGCAAATCCAAACAGCGCGACACGTTCTTGGATAGAAGGGATGAAAGATCTTGGAGTCAATCGCATCAGTTTTGGAGTCCAGAGTTTTAATGATGAAAAACTAAAATTCCTCAATCGTGCTCATAATAGTAAAGATGCCATCCGCGCGGTCAATGACGCTTACAATGTAGGTATAAAAAATATTTCTCTCGATCTTATCTATGCAACGGTATTGGACACAAAAGAGCTTTTAGAGACAGACTTGAAACAGGCTTTTGAATTGCCAATCAACCATATAAGTGCATATGCCTTGACCATCGAAGAAGGCACTCCTTTTGAGAAAACTCCGCAAGTGGCGAGAGAAAAACTCTCTTTGACAAACTTTGTCTTTGAGAAAATCAAAAAACAGGGATTTACTCAGTATGAGATCTCTAACTTTGGAACCTACCAAAGTCGTCATAATCTTGGATACTGGCAGTACAAAAATTATATCGGTGCAGGAAGTGGCGCTGTGGGTGCTAAAGATGGAGTAAGATATTATCCTTCGAGCGACATAGATTTTTATATTCAAAATCCTTTACTTGTAAGAGAAGAGATTTTAAATGAAGAGGAACAAAAATCTGAAAAACTGTTTTTAGGTTTGCGCAGTGTTATCGGTGTGGATGAAACTATTTTCAATACTGATGAGTTAAAAAGAGCGAATATTTTACTTGACGAAGAAAAACTGATTAAAATTGGTAACAGATTTTATAATAAAGAGTATCTTTTAAGTGATGAGATAGCCTTATTTATCTTAAACTGATAGAATCCCGTAAGTGAATTTGAAACTGATATAAGATACAATCACAAAAAATTTAGAGGAAATAATATGTTTGGTATGGGGTTTGGTGAATTATTTTTAATTGCCGTGATCGCGATTATATTTTTGGGTCCCGATAAGCTCCCTGAAACAATGGTGCAGATGGCAAAAACGTTTAAAAAAGTGAAAAGTGCAATAACAAGTGCAAAAGACTCAATCGAATCAGAATTACATCTCTCTGACCTCAAAAGTGAAGCACTCGCATATAAAGATGAACTGATGAAGGCATCTGATGAGATCAAAAGTGTCAACCCTATTACCAACATTCAAAAAGAACTTTATGAAGTTTCTGTAGAAAAACAGCTTCCTAAACAACCACAAGAAGTTTCTGCCAACACTCCTGAACTCCCTAAAGCAGAAGAGATAACTTTCACAAAAAAAGAGATAAAACCTAAAGAAGAGAATATTTAATGTTAGAAGACTTAAAACCTCACCTCATAGAACTTAGAAAACGTCTTACCATTTCCGTCGTTGCTTTTATCATTATTTTTATGGCTATGTTTACATACAACCAGCCACTTCTTACATGGATGACAGCACCGCTTCATGATGCACTTGTAGATGTTGGAAAAATCTCTCCATTGGCTGCAAAAGGGATGATGACGACAAACCAAGTCGGCGGAGCATTTTTTGTTGCTATGAAAGTTTCATTTTTTGCTGCTATTGTTGCCGCTTTACCTATTATACTTTCTCAAATATGGCTTTTTATAGCACCGGGTTTGTATAGTAATGAAAAAAAGATGCTCATCCCTTTCGTGTTCGGCGGGACTTTTATGTTTGCTGTGGGTGTTGCTTTTGCTTACTATGTGGTTACCCCGTTTGGTTTTACCTTTCTTATTACCTTCGGTAGTTTCACCTTTACTCCTATGATCAACATTGAGGATTATGTCGGATTTTTCACGAAGATTATGTTTGGATTTGGAGTTGCTTTTGAACTTCCAATCTTTGCATATTTTCTTGCTCTTTTAGGTTTCATCACAGATAGAACATTGATTGATTTTTTCCGATATGCAGTTGTCTTGATATTTATCATCGCAGCTTTACTTACACCTCCAGATGTTATGACGCAGATGCTTATGGCAATCCCTCTTATCATCTTGTATGGTATCTCGATTCTTATCGTAAGATTTGTTAATCCAGCTTCTAAACTAGAAGAAGAGAAAGAAGATGACGCAGAAGAAGAGAAAGTAGATGAAAACGAACAAATAGAGCAAAAAGAAGAGATAAAAAAAATAGAGCCAAAAGAGGAAAATCCGAAGAGTGAATAAACTCGATCCTCTTTTAACTTCCAGCTATGACTTCACACTTCCAAGTGAACTCATAGCAACTCATCCAGTTGAGCCTCGAGACAGCGCAAAGATGCTGGTATATGATAGAACTTCCAATACAATCACCCGCACCTATTTTTATGAACTTGAAAAATATATCCCAAAAAACAGTGCGCTAATCTTTAATGATACCAAAGTGATCAAAGCGCGGCTTTATGGGAAAAAAGAGAGTGGCGGTAAGATTGAACTACTTATAAACAGACCTTTAAATGCAACTGAGATAAATGTCTATATACGAGGAAAAGTCAAAGTTGATATGAAAATTTTCTTTGATGAGAACCTTACATGTAAGCTTGTAAAACTCCATGAAGATGGCTCTAGAGATGTAGAGTTTTTTCAAAATGAAAATCTTTTAAGATTTGAAGAGTTGCTTCCTATTATTGACAAGATAGGTCATATTCCACTGCCTCCCTACTTACAACGTGAAGATGCCAAAGAAGATGAGGCAGATTATCAAACTGTTTTTGCCGCGTATGAAGGTGCAGTTGCCGCACCTACGGCATCGCTTCATTTTACAAAAGAGCAGCATAAAAGAGTGTGCAAAAATTTTAAACACGCTTATGTGACCTTACATGTAGGTGCTGGAACGTTCAAGCCTGTCGAGGAAAGAGAGATTTTAAACCATCCCATGCATAGTGAATATTATGATGTTTCCAAAGAAGCAGAAGATTTGATAGCCTCAGATACTCCGATACTTTGCGTGGGGACAACTTCGACTAGAACGATAGAGTATTATGTCCAGTATGGCAAGAAAAATCATGGCGAAGCAAATCTTTTTCTACATCCAAATAACAAACCACAACGCGTCAACCATCTACTTACAAACTTTCACTTGCCAAAATCAACACTTTTGATGCTAGTTGCCTCATTTGTGGGAGTAGAAAAAGCACTTGCTCTTTATGAAGAAGCAATACAAAATAAATACCGTTTTTATTCTTACGGCGATGCAATGTTGATTATATAAGATAGTTTAAATTATCCTGCTACAAAAACTCTTCCCTGTCTTATCTCTATAACTCCATCGAGTTCGGATTCAAAGAGTTTTTCGCCATACTTCGCTATCGCTTCATCATACGTTGGAGAAGTTTTACAAAACTCTATAAATTCATCTTCAATTTTATCCTTATATGTAACGCCACTTATCTCTGTTACAAAGTTTGCAATATCATAAATTGCTTCCGCTTTCCCATCTTGAAGCAAGCGGTTTGTCGCAGAACTTTCACCAATGCGATGAGGAAATACATAGATTCTTTTGCCCATTTCAAGGGCGAACTCTATGCTTCTCATACTGCCACTTCCAAGTTCAGCTTCACTCACAATCAAAACATCGCCAAGTGCAACAACGAGCTCATTTCTCACAACAAAACTCCAAGAAGTAGCTTTAAAATCATCATCAAACTGACTGAGGAGAAGCCCCTCTTCTTCTATTGAGGAGAGTAGATTTTTATTTATTGCGGGATATTTGTGATTTAAACCATTAGGTAAAACTGCAATGGTATTTGAGCTTTTTGCCCCATTGTGTGCGATAGCATCAACACCCATGGCACCACCACTTACGATACAAATACCAGCTTTAAAAAGAGCAAGACTCAAGTTATGTGTCATCATTTTTGTATATTGCGAGGGTTTTCGACTTCCCACTATAGAGATCTTCTTTTTCTCTAAAAGTGCAAGATTTCCGCTATATTGAAGGGTCTGTGGATATTTCTTCATACTGATGAGTGCCTCTATTTTTTGTTCAATGGTGCCTCTCATCTGTTGCTCTTTTAAATCTTATTTATCTGCACTAACTCAACTTGAGAAAGTAACTCTTTTGACTCACGAAGTGCTTCGAGTGTGTTTGGATGTGGATGGCCTATAGCCACGGCATATCCTTTTGATTTAGCAACCTTCACGGCCTCTTGTATCTGTTTTTTTACATACTCCACATTCATCGTGTGGTCTAAAAATACATCTCTACCTATATATCTTTCTCCATTGGCTTTCATAACTTTTGGAGCTTTCGTCTGAGCAATCGTGCGACTGTCAATAAACTCTATATGATGAGCATTGAGTGCAAAAATAAGTCTATTCATAGCAACTTCGTCAGCAGTAAACTTACTTCCCGTATGATTATTAAGATATTTTACTCTTGGAAATAACTTCACAACATCATCTATACGCTGGGAAATAACCGCCTGAGAATCCCCTACTTTTAAAGTAATGGGTTCGGAAGCATTGAAACTTACAGCTTCCATAGGTAAATGTACCATATAAAATGATTCTTTTGATGCTAACAGTGCTGAGTCAGGATGTATCGCATTTGGTGGTAAAAAAGACATAGTCACAGTTAAATCAAGATTTTTGATCGCTTTGACTTCTCGTGAAAATGAGACATCATCTATAATAATTGCAAGCTTAGGTTTACCACTGTATGTCTCTTTTTCGACATTTTCTTTTACTGCTATATGTTGAGTTTTCTTTGGAGTTTTTTCAACTTTTTTTGAAGGATGCTCTTGTTTTTGTGGAACTTTTTTTTCTACTTTTATTGGTTTGTTTATCTTTTCTGGGTTTCCTTCATATTCATGTGAGGCACCTTTGATCGCGTATCGGTTTTTCTCTTCATTTAAAACCGTTTTAAGTCTATCTTTTATATCTTCCTCTTGTCTAGAAGAGATATTTTGAGGTTTTTTTGCTAATTCTGGAGTTTTTTGAGCCTCTTTTGAAGTTAAAACTTTTGGCTCATCCCCTTTTTTAGGTAAGGCTTGTGCAGATGTTGCATTCGAAGATGATTCAGTGAGATTTGACTCTTTATGTGTTGCACTTCCTGTATCAGTATATTTTGAACCATCTACATAGCCAACATAATAACCAAGCCCTATAAAGCCCATAAGTGCCAAGATAGCTATAGCACTCCACGTAAAAATTTTCAATCTCTTATTAGTAGAGTCTTTACTTTTAATTGTTCTTTTCTTTTTCATAAGGCGTATTAGAGCGAAATTGAGATTATAAACGACTTATTCTTTCATTTTGCAACTTATTTTTAGAAGATTTTGGGTAAAAGAAGGATTAAGTGAACTTTCTGTATAATTGCGCGTTCCTTTCTCTTTGTATCACACAATGATGTGATGTATTGATATCCGAAAGGGAAACAAAAGCCTAACTTTAGGCATATATTCCAAGGGGAGACTATACTCTATGAGACATTACGAAAACCTAGTAATCGTAAAACCTACACTAACTGAAGAAGAGATCAAAAACACTATTGCAGCTGTTGAAGAAGTGATCACATCAAACGGCGGAGAAATTTCTGCACGTGACGCAATGGGAATCCGCAAACTTGCATACCCAATCGCTAAAAATGAGCGTGGATTCTTTTATGTAATCTACTACACAATCGAACCAGCTACAATCAGCGAAATCGAAAGACGTTTTAGAATTAACGAAGAACTTTTACGTTTCGTTACTATCAAATATGATACAAAACGTGAAGTAACAGCTTGGAATCAACTTGTTGATAAAGTTAACAACCCAAGAAAAGCTGCTCCTGTTAAAGAAGAAGAAGCAGTAGCTGCTCCAGAAACAACAGAAGCGTAATTTAAGAGGAACTATTCATGTTTAATAAAGTCATACTGGTAGGAAACTTAACTCGTGACATCGAACTTAGATACTCACAAACAGGAATGGGTATAGCAAAAGCTGCTATAGCTACATCTCGTAAATTCTCAACTAACGGAGAGAAAAAAGAGGAAGTATGTTTTGTTGATATCACTTTCTTTGGACGTAGTGCCGAAGTTGCAAACCAGTACCTTCGCAAAGGAAGTAAAATCTTAGTTGAGGGAAGACTGACTTTAGAGCAATGGGTAGATCAAAACGGACAAAAACGCTCAAAGCACTCAGTAACTGTTGAAACTATGCAGATGCTTGATTCTAAGGGAGATAACAGCGGAGCTGGTGGTTATGTTGGTGGAGATATCGACCAAGATTACACACAACCTCAAAGTTATTCTCAGCCGGCTCAAGCATACGGCGGCAGTAGCGCACCTCAGCAAAAATATGCTGAGCCAGCTCGCCAACAGCCTGCACAGCAGCCAAGAAAAATGATGCCTGAGCAAAATATTCCAGTCATCGATATCGATGAAGATGAAATTCCATTTTAGAAAATAACAGAAGGAAAACACTATGGCAGAAAAAAGAAAATACAAAAAAAGATTTTGTAAATATTGTGAAGCAAAAACAGACTTCATGGATTATAAAGATGTTGCATCTCTACGTTTCTCTCTTTCAGAGCGTTACAAAATTATGCCACGTCGTTTAACAGGTAACTGTAAACGTCACCAAGATATGATCTCTACAGTTATCAAACGTGCTCGTGCTGCGGCATTAGTTCCATATACTGTAACTCGTAAAGCAGTTGTAACTGCACCTTTCGAAAACCTACGTTAAGTAGAAATCTTTGAGTGCTTTTGCACTCAAGAACTTTAAAACTCTCTTTAACTTCCCTTTTTTTATTTTATTTAAAAATTTTCCGATATCATTTGTATACGTACCATGTAAGGATATTTTATGCCATTTATGCAAAGACTTCAAAGCGCTCTTATACTCAAAACATCACTCCATCAATCTTATGAAACAAATATCATAGAGCATCCAGAGAAAAAAATATATAAAGCGATTGAACAAAATAATACTGCAAGAATTCAAGAAAAAATCTATAACGGCTATGACGTAGATTTACAAAGTTCACACCATATTCCAGCCATTATCTATGCAACCATCCATAACCGAGTTGACTGTATCAATCTGCTTTTAGAAAATGGAGCTGATATCAATATCTCTGATAAAAATAAGAGAACAGCTCTACACTTTGCCGTGAATCTTTGTCTGTATGAACTTATCTATTTACTCTTAAAATATGGCGCAAATCCCTTCCTTAAAGATGATAAAAACCTTTCACCTTTGGAGTATGCACACGATTATGAAGATAAAAAAAGTATACAGTTATTAAAAGAAACAACACAGATTCCTTTACAATACCATACTGTTTTGGAGTCTATACAGCAGGTGAAACTGTATGAAGTATCAAGAAATGTCAAAAACAAAACACAATTATTTCAAAAAAATGCACTTTCTCAGTCTTACATGTATACGGCAGTTCTGAGTGGAAATATTAAACTCATCAACTATCTTTTCAATAAGGGACTTCATTGTGATGAAAAAGATACCAAAGGCAATACTCCGCTTCTACATGCTATTCTTCACTCCGCACCCTTACATGTAATAGAGTTTTTGTGTCATAAAGGTGCAAGTATTGAAGTTAAAAACAGATATTCTGAATCTCCCCTACTCTCAAGTATTAAACTAGGACTCTATGAAATAGCAAATTTTCTTGTTGATTTTGGCGCGAATGTTAATGTCACAGAAAATATCAACACCTCTTTAACACTTTGCCATTTTGCTATCCATACTTTTAAAGAAGATGCAGATAAATTTAGAGAGATTCAGACAAAGCTGATCACAAAAGGTGCCACGGTAGATATGCTTATCAATAAGCTAAAATGGACGCCATTGATGCACTGTGTAACGCAAAAAGAGTTACCGCTTATCAAAGATCATTTTGAGATCTTACTCCAGCTTGGAGCCAATCCTAACAAAGCCGATCTCAATGGCAGAACAGCCTTAATGCTTGCTACTTCAGTTGCAAATAGATACTATGTACAAAGAATGATAGAAAACTATGCAAATGTTGATCAAGTGGATAATTTTGGATGGAATGCGCTTATTTTTGCTATCTACTACTCTCATAAAGAGCTTGTCAAAGAGCTTTTAGATGCAAACAGTAATATCCATATAGTGACAAATACAGGTCAAACAGCCCTACAAATAGCCTTGCAAAAAAACAATCAAGAAATCATCACTCTGCTCAAAGCACATGGAGCACTTGTAGATAAAGAATAAAATATCTTAATGTGCTAATATCGTCCACATAAGGCCGATATACTCGTGCATCGCTACTTGAGAGTTTCCAAATGATTCAATATCTGGTTTCATCCAAACTGTTCTGATATTTTGCTTTTTAAAATCCGTAGGTGCCGGAATTGGGTTTAGTCCGTTATCTCTGAAAAGTTTTACGGCTCTTAGCATATGCGTAGCGGATGTCACCAATATAAATGGCTTCTCGCCCACAACACTCTTTGCAAAAAGTGCTTCTTCTTGTGTATCTTGCACTTTTGAATTCATAATGATATCTTCTGCAAGCACACCAAGAGAGAGTGCCATTTTAGCGTTTACATCAGAATTGGCTAAAGTCATATCCCCTTTATAGCCGGTGAAAATAAGTTTTGCTGCGGGATATTGTTTTTGAAGCAACACGCCCTCTACAACTCGTTTCAGACTAACATCTCCGATCATACTAGAAAGAGGCTGAGTTGTGTCATCATTATTACCATTTCCAAGAACATGAATATAAGAGATATTTGCATCTGTTGTTTCAAACTTCCCATAAACATCTTCAAGATTTTCTACCAATAAGTTTGAAAATGGAGGATAGGAAAATAAAAATAATAATACAAAAGAGAAAGATAAAAAGAGTTTCGCTTTTGTAAAACGACTTCTATATAAATAATAAAGACCAACAAAGAAAAAAAGTAAAACAAGTCCGTACGGTTCAACAAAAAAAGAAATAATTTTTTTTAAAATAAAAAGAGAATCCAAGTAATATCCTTACATGTAAACATAAAAACGAAAAGAGTGATGTAGTTTCAAGGCGCATAACGAGGAAGCGTACTAAAGTACGCGACGAGTGTAGCAACGCAGAAAATGCGTCGCTATTTTAGTTTTTAGTAGTGTCTACGATTTTATTTGCTGCAATCCATGGCATCATAGTACGAAGTTTAACACCTGTTTGCTCGATGAGTGATGCTCTAGCATTTGTACGCTCAGCGTTCATACGAGGGTAACCTGATTGACCTTCAAGGATGAAGTCTTTTGCAAATCTACCATCTTGGATCTCTTTTAAGATCTCTTTCATAGCCGCTTTAGACTCAGCATTGATAACACGTTTACCAGAAACATAATCACCATACTCAGCAGTATTAGAGATTGAATATCTCATATCAGCGATTCCGCCTTGAAACATAAGGTCAACGATAAGTTTTAGCTCATGAAGACACTCAAAGTATGCAAGTTCTGGAGCATAACCAGCTTCAGTCAATGTTTCAAAACCAGCTTGTACCAGAGCAGTTGCTCCACCACAAAGAACTGCTTGCTCACCAAAAAGGTCAGTTTCAGTCTCATCTTTGAAGTTTGTCTCAATTATCGCAGTTCTACCACCACCGATAGCTGATGCATAAGAAAGTGCTAATTCTTTTGTCGTACCACTTGGATTTTGTCCAACAGCGATAAGGTCAGGAATCCCGCCGCCTCGAACAAACTCTGAACGCACAGTGTGACCCGGAGCTTTTGGAGCGATCATAGTAACGTTGATATCAGCTCTTGGGTGGATACGTCCGTAATGGATGTTAAAGCCGTGTCCAAATGCAATAGTTGCGCCTTGTTTTAGGTTTGGCTCGATCTCATGTTTGTAGATATAAGACTGATCTTCATCTGGAAGAAGGATCATGATAACATCAGCAGCAGCTGAAGCATCTCCAACAGTCATTACTTGGAAACCTTTTGCTTCAGCTTTTGCCCAGCTTGCTCCATCTTTTCTCAAACCAACGATTACTTCAACACCGCTATCACGTAGATTTTCTGCGTGTGCGTGGCCTTGAGAACCAAAACCTATCATTGCTACTTTTTTACTTTTGATGATGCTGATATCACAATCTTTGTCATAATAAACATTTAATCCCATACTAATTCCTTGCATAATATTAAGCTTAAGCCTAAAAAAAATTTCAGTAATTATACTCAAATAAAGCAAAAACTTTTATAATAGCGAAAAATTTAGGAGTTAGTTTTATGAAAAAATTCAATCTTTTTAACGAAATCATCGTGGTAAATAAAAGTGATCTTCTAAGTGCAATCAACTTGGCAAAAACATTTGGAATCAATATTCACGGACAAATAGTGTTTCCCCCTTTTGCAAACAATGAGATGCTTATTTATGAAGGTGTGCATACTAAAGCTCCAAATATGGGTATTTCCATACCAAAACCTCTCAACCTCGAAACTGTTTTGGGCAAAGATCTTAAAGTAGTCGTAGATGATGAGAGAATTCTTATAAAAGCCGGTCCTGCGTGGCAAAATATTATAAAGCTTAATGTGCTTCGCGCTTCTTATGATGATACAACGGGAGATGGGATTTCAGAGTTTTCAAGCAAAGAACTTGAAGATTTAGGCTGGCATGCAACAGAGTTTAATATCCAATACAGGACGCTTGTTGATCTAATAGAAGCAGATTGCGATGGAACATTATTATGTATTGAGCGCGCCGAACCTTACCAATTTAGTGGTCTGGGGTTTATTGCTGATGACAAACAAGCGTATGAGATAGTATATAAATATACCCAAGAGCAAATCAAAGATCTCATAGAAAATGATGAAGATTATGCACCAGATTCACTCAATAGCGATGAAAAAGATGCAGCGATATATTTTAAAGTGCTGTAGGTTTTTTACTTAAAAATCTTTCTAAAATAATCATAGCCGAGATGGAGTCTATTCTTCCATCTCTTTTATATCTTATCTGCCCCTTCATAAGAGCTTCAGCTTCAAGTGACGAGTTGCTCTCATCTTGATAAAAAACTTCACCTTTAAAATCAACAAGATTCATAAAATGTGCCACGCGGCGACGCATCTCATCCTCTGAGCTTCCACCCATCGGAATGCCCACAACTACTGCATCCGCGCTCCATTCATCTATAATCGCTTTTACTGCCGCTGAAGCTTGATCGCGATTTTTACGTTCTACTGCCTCAAGTGGAGAAACCATCTTGCCATCAGGCGAATACGCAAGCCCAATACGCTTTAAACCAAGATCAATACATATAAATTTCAAAGTTATTTACCCAGACAGAAACTGCCAAACATTTTGTCAAGCATTTCATCGTTCTCAAAAGGTCTAGTAATGGAGCTCATCGCATTGATGGCTTCTATGACATGAAAAGAAAATATCTCCAACTCTCCATCAACAAGTGGTTCTTTTGACTCAGTAATGGCACTCAGAGCTTTTTTAACAGCTTCACTTTGACGAAGAGAAATCAACATCATTTCGTCAGAAGAGTTATTTGTATCGATAATTTTTTCCAGATTATCTACCAGTTTTTCTGCACTCTCTTTTGAGTTTTGTTCTATATATTCATAACTTTTTAATTTTAATACATCAAACTTAGAGGACAAATCCGCTTTATTCAAAATAACGATCAACTCTTTGGTATCTTGATACTTTTCAAGCCACTCTAAAATCACATCATCTTCTGCGTCAGACTCTCTTGAATTATCAAAAAGGGCAACGACGATATCGCTTTTTTCAATCGCTTCGATAGAACGTTCAATACCAATGCGCTCGATCTCATCACTCGCATCACGTATTCCTGCGGTGTCAATAATACGGATCAAATGCGTACCAATCTTGATCTGCTCTTCTATCGTATCACGCGTTGTTCCTGCGATTTCACTGACTATTGCACGGTTATAATGAAGCAGCATATTTAAAAGGGAACTTTTACCGACATTTGGCTTTCCGATGATGGAAACTTTAAATCCCTGCATCAAACCCTGTCTTGATTCACTCGCTTTTAATGTACGAGAAAGTCTACCATGTAATGCATCAAGCTTAGCGATGATCTGATCAACTAAGTCCTGAGGTAGATCTTCTTCGGCATAATCAATACTCACTTCCGAGTACGCTAAGATATGCAACATTTCATCTCGAACCTCTTCTACATAGTGTTTTAAAGAACCCATCATCTGCGTTGCTAAAATCTTTGCCGCATCTTCACTTTTTGCTTCGATCAGCTTAGAAATCGCTTCTGCTTCACTCAAGTCTATACGCCCATTAAAAAATGCACGCTTGCTGAATTCTCCAGGATTTGCTAGTCTTGCACCTACTTCCAACGTAGCTTTTAAGATAAGTTCAGCAACGATAAATCCGCCATGACACTGTATTTCGATTACATCTTCTGCTGTAAAACTTTGAGGTCCTTGAAAATAAATAATGATTGCTTCATCGAGGAGTTCATTTTTTTGATTGTAAATAGGAGTGAGGGTTGCGTATCTGACTTTAAAATCAGACTTATGAGACAGTTTTTTTGCAATATCAAAGGCTTTATCACCGCTGATTCTTACAATACTGATAGAACCTATCCCATGTGCTGTTGCAACAGCACTGATGGTATCTTGCATATTAATATCCGTTGTAGTCGTTGATAATGATAAATTTAAGGCCGTCTCTCGTTGAGCGAATAGCAACATATTTATCTGGGTAAGTTTCACGAAGTTGTTTCAAAGCTATCTGTACAAGAACGCCATCAAGAATCTTTGTTTGTGCTCGCCCTTCTCTCTCTATAGTTTCGCATACACCAATAAGGTAACGAGAAACTGATTCTTCTTGATTTTTCAAAAACTCTGCGATCTCAAGACGAAGCTGTAACTGGTATTTTGAATTGATCCAGTTAAAAATCATATATGAAAGTGCTTTATATCTGTATCCCTCTTTGCCAATTAAAAGAGCCGAATCTTCGCCAGATATTTCTACTAAAAGTGTAGACTCATCATAAAGCTTCACATCGATGGTATCAATATCAAAGCAGATAAGTTGAAAAAGTTTATTGATTTCAGCTTTTACAGTAAGAACGATCTCCTCTGAAGAATACTCATCTGCGTCCTCTTTTTCATCATAAAAATAATTTTTATCAAACTCATTTTTATAACTCTCTTTATATTGTTCGCTTGTGAGTTCCTCTTCTAAATACTCATCATCTTGATCACTTACAAATGATGTTGGCAAAATAGTGTCATTAAGGATTTTTTGTTCTGGGACTCGATTTTGTTTAGCAGAAGGTTCAATCTTTTCACTCTTTTTCTCTTCTGTATGATGTAAAGGTTTGTGAAATTTTTCTTTGAGAGCTTCTTGTTTTATTTCATGGGCTACTTCTTTTATTGGCTCTGATTTTACTTCAGCTTGTTTAAATTCATTTTTACATGAAGCAACAATAATAGCAGATTTTTTAAAAAACCCTAAAAAACCAGAATTTGGATGTTGCAGAACTTCTACTTGAAGTTCTGTGACAGAGCAGCTGTAATGCATGGCTGCTTTTTCATAAGCATCTTGCAGATTAGCTGATTCAATTTTTATCATCTGTCTTCTCCAATTGCTTTTCATCACTAATTACAGGAGCTTTTTCAAACTGTTTATTTACTATAAACTGCTGACCGATAGAAAATAAGTTGTTAATAAACCAGTACAGAACAAGACCTGAAGGGAATGTTACAAAGAAGAATGTAAAGATTACCGGTAAAAATTTAAACACTTTTTCTTGTAATGGATCTGTAAAATTACTAGGTGTAATTTTTTGTTGATAGTACATCGTTGCACCCATAAGTATTGGTAAAATGAACAGATGATCCATACGAGAAAGATCTTGAACCCATAATATCCAAGGAGCACCTTGAAGTTCAGGAGCATTTAAAAATACACGGTACATCGCAAAGAATACTGGAATTTGTAAAATCATCGGAAGACAACCGCCAAGAGGATTTGCTCCATGTTTTTTGTACATTTCCATAACAGCCGCATTCATACGCTGAGGATCACCTTTGTATTTTGCTTGCAACTCTTTGATCTTAGGTGATATCTGCTTCATTTTTTGCATAGATACCATACCTTTGTATGTCAAAGGATATAAAACCATACGAACCAAAGCAGTAAGACCGATAATAGCCCATCCCCAGTTGCCAAAAATAGAATCCAACCATGCCAAAACAGCAAAAAGTGGACGTGAAGCAAAAGTAAACCAGCCATATTCTATAGCATTGACTAAAACTGGATCAATTGATTTGAGAGTCGAATATGTTTTCGGTCCAACATACCCATGAAGTACGATTTCACGAGGTGCATCAATATATGTACGAGGATCTCCATTTTTATCACGATCAACTAAAACATTCAAATTTTTGTCAAATCCATAAAGGATATTTGCAAAATACTGATCAAACGCAGAAATAAGGTGAACATCAGTAAAAGTTGAACGCCCTTCTACATCGCCATCTTTAAAAATAGTCGTTTTTCCATCGCCATAATAAACCATAGCTCCGGCAACTGTCATCATTTTTGTTTCAATCTTTGGACGCTGGCCAAGATCTAAATAATAACGGGCATCATTTGACAATGCAACTTTTGCATCATAATGACCATCTTTATAAAATGTAAAAGTTTTTGTAACTGTGAGTTTAGAAAGTGTTTGTGTTAAAACAACACTTTGAGGTTTGTCACCAAGTGTTAAGGTTGCAACATTAGCAATATAAGGAACCTTCACAGCTTCTTCATTTAAATTGTTATCTGCAAATCTTACTAAAAGGGGTTTTACACTCTCTGAATCTATAAGTTCAGCATGTTGCCCTTCCGCTTTATCGTATTTTTTTTGTAACATAATATGTGAAGAAATACGTCCTAAAGTATCTATAGTCATAGTAAAATCATCTGATTTTACAGTTACCAAGCCTACTTTATTTCCTGTACTCAAACTATTATCAAGCTTAACAGAGGTGTCTGACACAACTGGTGACTTCTCTTGTGCAACTGCTGGGGTGGCATTTGCCTCTTTTGTTACATTATTTTCCGCCAAGGTTGGTTTTGGTGGAAATATTGTTGTATAACCTATAAAAAATACAAACGATAGCCCGACAGCTACCAACAATCTCTGATTTGAAGTTAATTTCTCAAACACATTTACCCTTTAAAAGCAAAATTTTTAATTATACAAAAGCGGTTTTTTTTATTTGGAACCATCCAATACTTTATAGCACCAAGTTCTAATTTGTGGGGCTTACATCTTAGTTTATCCAAGAGAGGATACTCTATACCACCATCAAAAAGTTGATTGCAACGGAGTATTCTAGTCAAAGTGTGGTAAAAAGCACTTGAAATGTTGTTATTTTCAAACTCCCATTTTGCATATTCACTGCAAGTTGGGTAATATCTGCAACTTCCATACCCGATAAGTGTGAAAAATCTTTGATATAACCCTAAAAAAGAGAGAAGAAATTTTCTAATCATTATGTAAAACACCAGCTTTTGTAAAAACTTTTTTGAAATCATTTTGAAGTGAAAGATAGGAGATTTCTTTGAGTGCGACTTTGGCAACAAAAATATAAGTACCATCGTTTAGATGCGAAGAAAATTCGCTAAAAAGAGCTCTAAATCTTCGTTTAGACCGATTTCGAATCACCGCGTTACCAATCTTCTTGGTAGCTGTGAATCCTACTTTCTTGACTCCATTAGCAGGAAGATAAAAAAGCACCACACTGTTTGAGTGTGCATTTTTACCTTTGTTATATACGTATTGAAACTCTTTATGTTGTTTCAATAATGAAAATTGACTTAAACTGTCAATGATTTACGACCTTTAGCGCGACGTGCGTTAATTATTTTACGGCCGTTTTTTGTAGCCATACGAGCTCTAAAACCATGAGTACGCTTACGTGGCGTCTTATGGGGTTGGTATGTTCTTTTCATGCCAAATCCTCTTTTGAAATTTTAAGTCTGGAATTTTACAAAAATCTTACTTAAATACGGGTTAAGTAAGCCTTCTATTAATATTCCAAAAACAATCTCTTGATATGCAAAGTCAAAAAGATCAAAACGGTACTGCATCTTCACTTTCGTTCTCTTCTATGCAGTCATTTCAATTTCCGTTCAAACTAATGGTATTGATGCACAGGATAAAAAAGAGATAGCAGCCTTTATGAAACAAGAACAACCTTACCTCGATAAATATATGAAGAATTAGATGATCAAAATACAAAAAAAACTATACCAAAAGTAGTATTGTTGATATGTTTGACCAAACTTTAAAAAATTCTAATGATACTTCTAAAATTTTTGATCAAATGAAAAATCTTCTCGATAAAACATTAAAACAGTTTGTCAAACTCACAAAAGAGATTTACGCTTAAAGCTTTAAAAACTCTCTTAGTGGTTGTTCATGCGACTGCTGTGGCGGTGCTGAGAGAAGCTGTTCATTGAGTTTCATATGGCAATCACGACATCCACGTATTACTTTATGCTCTGCAATGTTTGGTTTCTCGATTTTTTCAATACTGTGACAGGCAAAACAATCACTTCCACAATCTCCCATCTTTTTGGGATCTGCAGAGTGGCATTTAATACATGTAAGCATTGGTTTGTGTCTTAAGTCTGTATTGATCGTTGGAACAAGTTTTGGATGGCAAGTAAGACAATCGCCCGTACATGCCATCAAAGAAATATAAGCTATGAGTATTAAAATTATTATTTTCATAAAAAAATTATAACCATTTTTTTATTTACGAAACGGTGACTTTTATCTCATCACCATCAGCATCGAAAGCTACGTGAGAGCCTTCTGTCACTTCACCGCCAAGGATAAGATCAGCGAGTCTGTCTTCGACAATCTCGTAAAGAGCACGTTTAAGCGGTCTCGCTCCATATACAGGATCAAATCCAGCTTCTGCGATTAGTTCTTTTGCAGATTCACTGAGAGTAATAGTGATATCTCTCTCCTCAACTTTCTTGACTATCTCATTAAAAAACAGATCTACAATTCCTTTAATCTGCGTACTTCCAAGTGGATTAAAAATGATGATATCATCAAGTCTATTTAAAAACTCAGGCTTGAAGGCAAGTTTGAGTTCACCCATAACAGCATCACGCATCTTGTCATACTCACTACCCATGCTCATAATCTTATCACTTGCGATGTTACTTGTCATGATAATAATCGTATTTGTAAAGTCAACTGTGACACCTTTATTGTCCGTTAAGCGCCCATCATCAAGCACTTGAAGCAAGATATTAAAGACATCTGGATGCGCTTTTTCCACTTCATCTAAAAGTATTACACTATAGGGCTTACGGCGTACCGCTTCAGTGAGCTGTCCACCTTCATCATACCCAACATACCCTGGAGGTGCACCGACTAGGCGAGAAACGGCGTGTTTTTCCATATATTCACTCATATCGATTCTTACCATTGCCTCTTCTGTATCAAAGAGAAACTTTGCTAATGTTTTCGCTGTTTGCGTTTTTCCTACACCCGTTGGCCCAAGGAAAAGAAAACTTCCTATTGGTCTATTTTTATCACTGAGCCCTGCTTTATTTCTCTTAATCGCCCGTGCTACGGCGTGCGTCGCACGCTCTTGACCAATGACCGAAAGATTGAGTTCATCCTCTACATGTAAGATCTTGTCTTTCTCACTTTGTAGCATTTTACTCACAGCAATTCCCGTCCATCTACTAACGATAGATGCGATTGCATCCTCATCCACACTATTTTTTAGTAGCGTACCCTCTTTCTGCATCTCTTTCCATTTTTCTTGAAGAGAGTTTTCCTCTTCTAAAAGTTTTGGAACTATCCCATATTCGATCTCTGCAGCTTTATTATATTCGCCACTGTTTTTAGCATGTTCTGCTTCACGCTTTTTAGCTTCGACATCAGATTTGATAGTCGCAATCTTTTCAAAGATTGCTTTTTCATGATTAAACTGCGATTCTAGGGCACGTTTTTCTTCCTCTGCGTCCGCAAGCTCTTTAGCGATCTCTTCGATTCTTTTTGTATTACTTGCAGATTCCTCCATTTTAAGAGCTTCTCTTTCTACATGATATTCCTGAATCTTTCTTTTTATCGATGCTAGTGCATTTGGCTCGCTCTCTATTTGCATTTTGAGTTCAGCCGCCGCCTCATCAATTAAATCGATTGCTTTATCTGGCAAAAATCTATCTGTGATGTAGCGTTCACTCAGTTTTGCAGCCGCAACAAGTGCTGAATCCGTAATCGTTATATTATGGAATGCTTCAAGATTTTCTTTAATTCCTCGAAGTATCTGTAAAGCTTGATTGACACTTGGCTCATCCACACGTACGGGTTGAAAACGTCGTTGTAGTGCTGCATCTTTTTCAAAATACTTTCTATACTCTTTTAAAGTCGTAGCACCAATGGTGCGAAGCTCACCACGAGCAAGAGCAGGTTTTAATATGTTTGCCGCATCCATACTTCCCTCACTCGCACCCGCACCAATAATCGTATGAATCTCATCTATAAAAAGGATGATATTCGTATTTTTCTTCACTTCATCAATAACAGATTTCAATCTATCTTCAAACTCTCCACGATATTTTGCACCAGCAATTAGTGCACTCATATCAAGGGCGATGACACGTTTATTTTGTAAAGACAAAGGCACTTCTTTGTTATATATCCGCTGCGCCAAGCCTTCGACAAGAGCAGTTTTACCAACTCCCGGTTCACCCAAAAGGATAGGATTATTTTTCGTTTTACGGATCAAAATTTGCATAGTACGGTTGATCTCTTCGTCTCGTCCGATTACAGGAGAAAGTTTTCCTTCAGCCGCCTGTTTTGTAAGATCAATACCATATTTTGAAAGTGCTTCAAGATTTTCATCTCCCGTTTGAGAGTCTATTTTCTGACCTCCCCGAAACGACTCAAGTGTTTTTGTCAAATCAACTATATTGACATATTTTCCGATGATCTCTTTAAATGGAGATTCTTTTAAATTTGCAATGATGTAGCTGTCAACGGCTAAAAATGTATCTCCGTTTTTTGTCATCTCCCCAGCACCGCGTTGCAAAGAATCTACAAATTTTTTAGAGAGTTTGATGTTTTCTTTGCTCACCGATGAAGAGGTAGGAAATTTGTTTGCCACACTTTTGATATCGAGCTCTATAGCAGTTTTATCAATGTTCATTTTGTTAAATGCCTGATTCAAAACCGAATTCGTATTTGTTAGTTGCGCCCATAAGAAGTGAGTTGGATCCACTTCCATATTTTTATTGTGTAAAGCTAAAGAGAGCGAAGACTCTATCGCTTCATTCATATTATGTGTAAGTTTTTCAAAAATATTATTCATTTATTCTGCCTTTATTTTAAAGATGAAAAATTATATCAGATTGAGTCTATCATTGTCAAGTTATCTTAGTCTATCTCAACAACTATATTTTTAACTCAAAAATGCTTTTACAAATTTATTGTTATGTAAATGAGTTTTAAGTATAATATCCAACTTTAAAATTCAACATTCACTAGGTAGATTATGCTTAATAAAAAATTCATTACCCTTGGTTTCATTACAACCGCGACGGCAATCAGTCTCTTTTTTTCACCATCTCTTTTTGCAGCAACGCCGCCTAAAGTTATCCAAAAACCTGTTACTGAAGCTTCAAGGCTTGAGGCTTTAGCAAAATTCACCAAGGTTTTGAGTATCGTCGAGCAATATAATGTCGATGATGTCACACTTCAAGAACTTATAGATAAATCTCTTCAAGGGATGATGACCAATCTTGATGCACATTCTGCATTTATGAACAAAAAAAGTTTTGAGAGCTTAAAAGTCCAAACAGATGGAGAGTTCGGTGGACTTGGGATCACTGTTGGTATGAAAGATGGAGCGCTCACTGTTATTGCACCGCTAGAGGGAACTCCTGCGGATAAAGCTGGATTGAAAGCTGAAGATATTATCTTAAAGATCAACGATAAATCGACTCTTAGTATGACAATCGATGACGCTGTTTCCGTTATGCGTGGAGAGATTGGAACACCTATCGATATCACTGTTGTAAGAAAAAGTGAAACAAAACCGCTTCATTTTCATATCATAAGAGGTAAGATTGATATCCAATCTGTTTACACAAAACAGATTGATGATTCTATTCTTTATATAAGAGTGACAAGTTTTGACAAAAAAGTGGTTGAGGGCGTAAAAAAAGCTATAAACCAATATAAAAACAAAGATAAAGGGATCATCCTAGATCTTCGTAACAATCCTGGCGGACTTTTAGATCAGGCTGTTGGACTTGTAGATCTTTTTGTGGATAAAGGAATTATCGTCTCACAAAAAGGACGTACTAAAACTGAAGATAAAGAATATGATGCCACTACAGCTGCAACTATGACAAAAATGCCTATGGTTGTTCTTATCAACGGCGGAAGTGCGAGTGCTTCTGAGATCGTCTCCGGTGCATTACAAGACCAAAAACGTGCAGTTTTAGTAGGTACAAAAAGTTTTGGAAAAGGAAGCGTTCAAGTTGTCCTTCCAATATCTGATGATGAAGCAATCAAGCTTACAATCGCTAGATATTACCTTCCAAGCGGACGCACGATTCAGGCTGTAGGTGTTACCCCTGATATTGAAGTTAATGAAGGCGTAATCAAAACAGATGACAATAATGACTTTATGATCAAAGAAGCTGATTTGAAACAACACCTTGAAAAAGAGCTTCAAAAAGATGCCGGAAAAGCAGACAAAACAAAAGAAAAAGAGAAAGACGACAAAGTGATCACCAAAGAGCAAATGTTCAAAGATTTACAACTCAAAGAGGCTTTTGGCATCATCAAAGCACTCATCATAACAAAAGGATAAACACAATGGAAAAACGCGAACTTCTTTACGAAGGAAAAGCTAAAAAACTTTACTTAACAGACGACAAAGAGTTAGTAATTTCAGAATTTAAAGACGATTTGACTGCATTTAACGGTCTTAAAAAAGCAAGTGAAGCTGGAAAAGGAGCTCTCAATAATAAGATCTCAACAGAGCTTTTTAAACTTTTAGATTCTAAAGGGATTCCAACTCACTTTGTAAAGATGCTTGATGACAATCACATGCTTCATAAAAAAGTAGATGTTATTTTGATCGAAGTTATTGTTCGTAACATTGCAACTGGTAGTTTGAGCAAAAATCTTGGACTTGCTGATGGCATGGTTTTACCTTTTACTTTAGTTGAGTTTGACTACAAAAACGATGAGCTTGGTGATCCAAAACTCAACGACCAACACGCTCTTATCTTAGGTCTTGTCAAATACCAAGATGAGCTTGATAAAATCCGCCGTATGGCAAGAGAGATCAACGATATTTTACGTCCATATTTTGCAGACAAAGGTTTAAATCTTGTAGACTTCAAACTTGAATTTGGAAAAGACAGCAGTGGTAATATTATCCTCGTAGATGAGATTTCTCCTGATAACTGCCGTTTTTGGGATATGACTACGGGTGAGAAGATGGATAAAGACCGTTTTCGTCAAGGTTTAGGCGGACTTAAAATGGCTTATGAAGAAGTTTTAAATAGAATATTAGGAAAATAACAATGACAGCAATAGTAAATATTTCACTTAAGAACGGCGTTCTTGATTCTCAAGGAAAAGCGGTACATCATGCACTTGATTCACTTCATTTTGAGGGGATTAAAGATGTCAGAGTCGGTAAACAGATCATTTTAAAAATCGACAGTGATGATCATGACAGAGTTCGCGCAGATGTAACACAAATGTGTGAAGACCTTCTTGCAAACACTGTTATCGAAGATTATGATATCGAGCTTATTAAATGAAAGTAGCAGTATTACAGTTTCCTGGTACAAACTGTGAGTATGACACGGTATATGCATTTAAAAAACTTGGCGCTGTGACTCAGGTCATCTGGCACAAAGAGGAATCACTTCCAGAGGATATAGACCTTGTAGTTGTTGCTGGTGGCTTTAGCTATGGAGATTACTTAAGAAGTGGTGCTATTGCAAAATTTTCACCTATTATGAAAGCGGTCAAAGAGTATGCGAATAATGGCGGAAAAGTTCTTGGAATATGTAACGGCTTTCAGGTTTTAACAGAAGCAAGACTGCTTCCAGGCGCACTCAAAAGAAATGAAAGTTTACATTTCATCTCTCGTCATCATAATCTTAAAGTGGTTGCTAATGATAATATCTTTTTAGAAAAACTTTCTGTTAATGATGTTATCAATATCCCAATTGCCCATCATGATGGAAACTATTTTATTGATGCTGAGGGCTTAGAAGAGTTATACACAAATAACCAAGTCCTTTTAAAATACACTGATGCGACAGGTAAGATATCAAATCCGAATGGTTCTGTTGATTCTATTGCCGGTATATGTAACAAAGAAAAAAATGTATTTGGACTTATGCCACACCCTGAACGTGCTATGGAAATCTTGCTTGGAAGTGATGATGGAGTCAAAATGCTTGAGGGCTTTTTAAGCGCGTGATACGTTTATTCCTTGCATTTTTGCTTGTTTTTCAATTCTCTTTTGCTGAAGATAATAATGTCAGCACTGAGTCTACCCCATCTGATACAGTTGCAGATACGCCACCAGTAGCTACGCAACCAGCGGGACCTCAAATAGTATACCTTTCTTATAGTAGTGTCCCAAATAAAATCATTAACGGTGAGATTTTTGCTGTCACTATAAAATCACTCTCTACAGATTCTGCTTATCAAGATATCTCATTTACATTTGAAAATGGAAGTCATATTGTTCTTATAGATGATAAGACAACTCAAACAAAAGAGGGAAATTATTTTTATGATACTTTCTACTTTCAAGTAACTGGACCTAGTGCAACACTTCCAAATATCGTAGCAACCGCTTCAGATGACGCGCAAGGCACTTATCCTACGACAACTACATTAAAGGGACAAACTCTCAATGTTATAACACTCAATCCAAGAAGTGACTTTTCAAATGTCATTGCAGAAGAGTTCAATCTCATAACTCATAAAATCACAAGCTATGATAAAAACAATAATATCGTATTGTTTACAGCAACAGCTACAAGATCAGATCTCAGCAGAATGAAGATGAAAGATGTTACGAAGCAAGGTATTGAGTCCATAGACAACAGTTTTATGAGTCCAAAAATCACCTACTATGCAATCATCAAAAAAGGTGTGCAAAGCTTTGATTTCACATATTACAATCTCAAAAACCAGACATTTGAAAAGATATCAATTCCAATCGTAATAGATGATGACAAAGTAACTACGATGAGTGATTTAGATCCAAAAGATCAACAATTTACGGGTTTAAAACTTGCAATTACTATTATTTTCTTATTGACATTATTTGCTTTAATCATGTGGAAGAAAAAATACAAATTTCTCGTAATTTTAATCCTTCCAATTGCTTATTTAGTTTATCTCATGAAGCCTGCAGATTCCATGTGTGTGAAACAAGGATCAAATGTATACTTACTCCCTCTAACAAATGGAACTATCTTTGAGAAAACAACAAGCCAAGAGAACCTTGAGATCGAGGGTGAAAGCGGTAACTTTACAAAAGTAAAACTCAGCAGCGATAAAATAGGATGGGTCAGAAATGAAGATGCTTGCTCGAATTAGTTGGGCATATGCGACACTTGTAATCTTTACCGGTATGACCTTGATGATAGCCATCTTCAAGATCGTACCCAAACCAAAGGCGCAAAAAATAGCTTCAAAGTTTATTCAGCTTCTTACATTTTGGTCATATAAAAAGATAGGAACTGAAGATCCTAAAACTCAAATGTTTTTAGTCAATCATCAAAGTGATCTTGATATTGGTGTTATGGAACTCTTATCTAAACGAGATCTTGCATGGGTTGCAAAAAAAGAACTTTTCGATATCCCGTTTTTTGGGCTTACTCTGCGTCTGCCAAATGATATTCCTATAGAGAGAGAAAGTAAAAGTTCTTTAGTCAAACTTTTCAAAGCGAGTAAAGAGAGACTTGACGAGGGAAGAGTAATAACCATTTTTCCAGAGGGTACACGAAGCTCAACGGGCAAGATGCTTCCCTTTAAACCAGGAGCAAAACTTGTAGCAGATAAATATGCACTACGTGTTCAGCCCATTGTCTTAATAGCAACCGCTTCGTGTTATAACATCAAAAAATATTACTATAGACCTCGTAAGATAAAAGCGATCTTTTTAGATTCATTTATTGCCGATAAAGAGGATAGAGAGTGGATGAATAATCTAAGAATTACAATGCAAAAGGTGTATGATGATGAGCTGGCAAACAATACTAGCAATAGGTAGTGGCGGTTTTATAGGCGCTGTTCTACGTTCTTATGTCAATGGCCTCATCTCTCAAAGAGTTCCTCATGAACTCCCTTTTGGAACGCTTGGTGTCAATCTTATCGGAAGTTTTATCATGGGTGTTCTCATTGCATACTTTATGTACACAAGCTTTTTTTCCTTACACGTAAAAAGTTTTCTAACCACTGGCATCTTAGGTGGATTTACAACCTACTCTACTTTTGCGATTGAGAGTTTTTTCCTTCTTCAAGGCGGAACTCTTTTTTTAGGATTTGTGAATATGGGACTCAATCTTTTTGGAACTGTTTTAATGGCAGGCGGTGGATTTTACTTAGCGAAGTTGATTATAGCTCCTCTGCCTTAGCCGATTTGTATGACCTCATCACTGCACCACGATGCAAGATCAGTATCATGTGTAATAAGAAGCATTCCAAACTCATCTAAGTGCCCTAAAAGCATCTTCATAACTTCAAGCTGAATGATATTGTCAAGTGCGGATGTTGGTTCATCCAAAAGAAGCAGTTTTGGCTTCATAAGCAATGCCCGCACTATTGAAGCACGCTGAAGTTGTCCGCCTGAGAGGAGATGCGGTAATTTCTCTAAAAGTATAAAATCCAAATCCATACTTTTTAAATACTTTTCTATTTCACCAATATCTGCCACATCTTTTATCTGATCGATAATTCTAAAACTAGGATGAAATGAGCTGTATGGATCTTGAAAAACTTGCGAAACATCCTTACATGTAAGCGTTCCAGAAGTTGGTTTTAGATTGCCGAGGATGAGTTCAAAGAGAGTAGATTTACCCGCCCCACTCTCTCCTACAATCGATTTGATCTCGCCTACACGTAAGGAGAGATTGAAATCTTTATAGAGCTGTTTATTTTTCGTGTAACCAAAACTCAAATCCTTTACATGTAAGACTTGTTCGCTCAACGTATTTGACCGCTTCCGTAAATTTTATATTTGTATGTCGTTAGTCCCTCGATGCCCATTGGTCCGCGAGCATGGAGTTTGTTTGTACTGATTCCCACTTCCGCACCAAAGCCAAAAGCTCCTCCATCGGTGAATCGTGTAGAAGCGTTGAGATACACAGCCGCCGCATCGATAGCATTTAAAAACTTCTCAGCCGTTGTAACATTTTGAGTGATTATCGCCTCAGAGTGTCCCGAACCAAATCTTGTGATATGCTCGATAGCACCATCAACTCCATCAACAATTTTTATATTTAAGATATTTGCCAAATATTCCGTGTCAAAATCTTCATCGCTCGCATGTGCGATAGTAATGATTTCCTGAGTGGATGCACAACCTTTGAGTGATGTTCCCGCCGCATCAAAAGCCTCTTTTAGCATTGGTAAAGTCTCTTTTGCTATCACTTTATCTACAAGCAAAGTTTCCATCGCATTACAAACACCCGGACGAGATACTTTGGCATTGATGGCAATTTTAATCGCATCTTCTATGTTTGCATCAACATCTATATATGTATGGCATTGCCCTTTATCGTGTTTGACAACTGGCACTGTCGCATTCTCACTCACATAACGGATCAAACCTTCTCCACCGCGTGGGATGATAAGATCAACATATTTATCCATCTTAATGAGTTTGGCAACGCCCTCACGTGAAGAATCAGGTAAAAGAGAGATCATCGAGGCTGGAAGATTATTTTTGACTAAGACCCTACGTAAAATATCCGCAATTGCGATATTGGAGTTTTCAGCTTCTTTCCCACCTTTGAGGACACAAACATTGGAGCTTTTAAAACAAAGCGCAGCTGTATCACTTGTGACATTTGGACGAGATTCGTAGATGATGCCGATCACACCTATTGGAATAGATACTTTCTCGATTTTAAGTCCCTCTTCTGTCACCCAACCATCAAGCACTCGTCCAACTGGCTCTTTAAGTGCTGCAATCTCTTCTAAAGCCACAGCCATCGCATTGATGCGTTTTTCATCAAGATAAAGTCTGTCTTTGAGCGCTGTTGAAAGCTCATTCGTTTCAGCATCTTTCATGTCTTGTGCATTGGCTTCGATGATACTCATCATATTTGAGCGTAAAGATTCAGCCATCTCATGTAAGATCCTATTTTTTTCAGCGCCACTAAGGAGATTTAACACACGACTTGATTGTTTTGCTTCTTTTAAAAAATTCTCCATATTACGCTTCCAGACTCTCATATTTTGCCTGAAGTTTTTGATATAAAAGTTCAGGAGCAATATCGCCATCAACTTCCCAGATATGTTTCATAACAACATTGTCCTCTTCACCATTCCAGACTTTGATATACGTTCCATCTTTATATCCGTGGTCTTGGCGAAATTGATTGAGGATATTTTTTCCGACATACAAACGGTATAAACTTACGATATCAAGTCCGCTCATCTTCACAAGAGTAAAAAAGTGTTCCATCATTGCAAAAAGAGTAAAACCTTCCCGCTTCAATGCTTCAAGCATTAAAAATTCTACTTGTTCTATGATCTCTTTTTGAGTAGAATAATTCTCATTTTGTTTCGTTGTAACCGCATATGATGACACCGAACAGATCTCATTTGCCAGATCTTCAAAACCAAGCTGACCATGTTTTGTATTTTCCTCGATTGCCAAACTTAAGATAAAGTGCCAAACATCCACCACTTCGATCTTCATATTATCCCAATCAGGCTGAGCATCGATATTTTTCCAGTGTTTCCAAGCAAAAGAGTCGATCATCTCTGCACACTCCATATAAATACATCTTTTCCAGTTGATCTCTTTGGAGTTTTTACTCACTCCAGAAGTCCAATCTTTACCGTTTGTAGAATCATTTAACTGTTGTTGGAGTTCTAACATAATTACTATTTTGTCCATGAATACCCTTTATAAAAACTAGTAGACCATTTTAAGCAATGCAAAAAAATCTACATCTGTATTTTACTTAGTTATGATAAAATTTTGCAACAATTTATTATAAAGAAGTTTTTATTTATGCAACGTATCAACTGTAGAAGATGTATTCATTATTTTGTAACGTGGAATGCCGCGCAACCACACGGATGTAAAGCCTACGGTTTTAAATCAAAACTGATCCCATCAATGGTCGTTAAACAAAGCAGCGGAATCGATTGTTCCTATTTTAGTGAGAAACCTACTCCCGTGTCCACATAAGTTTTTTTCCAAATCCGAGTCTGTTATCTGTCATCTTCAATGAATCTACCGCTATACTCCACAGAGTTGGATTAAGTGCCAACGCAAAAGGAAAACGTTTGAGATAAACTCTTTTTTCGTCCTTACAAGGAAGCATTATTCCCTTAAACTGTACCCCTTGAATTTTGCCGACAATATCTGTTTTAAGGTGAATAGTTCCTGATACATTTTTGTTTTCCAGCACATTTTGAATATGTTCAGTTTTAGTATCAGATGCAACAATAAAAGCGTTTGTCTGCTTATCGTAAGCGTAAAAGAGTGTGCAAGAGGAGAGCTGATTATCCTTACATGTAGCGAGGCTTAGTGTGTGGTGTTTTTCTAAAAACTCTATGATCTTTGCTAAATTATTCTTCATCAAATTTGATCTCTTTGTAGAGATATTTCTCAAAAAGTTCGATCGTTGTAAATTCACGTTTGTTAAGCATCATCATTCCGACCTCATCAGCTTTTATCGTATCAAAAAGCTCTTGCGCACTTGTGATTTTATAATTATTTTTTAAAAAATCCAGCAAAGTATCAAAATTATCTTTAAGCTCAGCCTTTAAAAAGCACGTTTTTTTATAAAGTTTATACTCTTCCCAATCGATTTCTATCATCTTTGAAACCTCTCTAGTGCAAGATTTAGTTGTTGCATCGCTTGTTCCATAATCTCTGAAGAAACTGCAAAATTCAACCTCATATAAGCACTTCCCTCTTTTGAAAATGATACTCCGTTTGAGAGTCCGATTTTTGCATTTTTAACAAAAAACTCTTTTAATTCTTTATCACTCAAATTCATTTTAGAACAATCCAGCCATGCAAGATAAGTCCCCTCAGGTGCAATAAAAAAGATTTTATCATGATGTTTTTTACAAACATCTTCAAGTAAAACGATATTCTTTTGTAGATGAATTTTTAACGCTTCTAACCAACCATCTCCGTACATGTAAGCTGTTTCAAACGCCACATGTCCAAGAATTGTCCCTTGGGCAAAATGGATATCGTTATAAACTTTTTTGTATTTTTCTCTTAAAATCTCATTTGTTATTGCAACCGTGCTGATCGCAAATCCTGCGAGATTAAAGGTTTTTCCAACTCCATACGCACTCACTGTAATATTACGGATCTCATCACTTAAAGAGGCAAAAGGGATATGTTTATTTGGAGCATACACAAGATCACTATGTATCTCATCTGAAAAAACAACGATGTTATGTGCAAGACAAACATCCCCTAGAGCTTGAAGCTCCTCTTTTTTCCACACTCTCCCAACTGGATTGTGCGGAGAACATAAAAGTAAAAGTTTTGTGTCTTTGTCTATCTTTGATACAAGATCATCAATATCAAACGTATAATCCCCATTCTCACTTTTTTTAAGAGGATTAAATAAAACTTTTCTATTATGATGCATGACACTTTTAAAAAATGGAGGATACACGGGAGTTTGAACGATGATCTTATCACCTTCATTACTAAAAGCTTCAATGGCTGCGTTGATACTTGCCACAACAGAATGAGAATAGAGAAGCTCCTCTTGTAAAAATGTAACACCGTGATGACGTTTGAGCCACTCTATCTGAGCTAAAAACGCAGAAGATGGCATCTCTTCATATCCGAAATTTGGATGTTGCAATCTTCTTTGTACAGCCTCGAGGATAAAAGAGGGCGTATCAATATCCATATCTGCAACCCACATAGGAATCAGATTCTCAGTGCCAAAGAGTCTATTTCTTAAAACATATTTCTCTGCATTTGTATTTTCTCTTTTACATGAGAGAGAAAAATCGACTTTCATCTTTTTTTCCAAACACTCATCTGAGAAAGTGTATGCTGATATTTTCTCGCACTCTCTTTGATAACAAAAGGCAAATCTTGAAGATGGTGAAGTTCAAAATGTTCGTCTAAAATCTCTTGCAACTTCTCTATCGTTTTTACTTCTTTACCATTTTCATCCACATAACCACCAAGCCACAGCTCTTTCTTTGTCGAACTTTCTTGCCAGGTATAAGGCGATGTGAGCACAAGAACTCCGCCAGCATTTAAACGTGTTTGGATATCTTGCAAAAAGAGCATCGGGTTGTATAGTCTGTCTATAAGATTTGTTCCTATAATAAGATCATATCCGCTCAGACTCGGCTTTAAATTACACGCGTCACCTTGCCAAAAGTTTGTCTTACATGGTAGCTCTTCAAATCCAAGATCTTCGAGCGTCACTTTTTTCAAAGTAAAAAGATTGCCCTCCTCTTTTGAGCGGTAGGCGATATATCCATCCTCTTTAAGGCGTGTTGCCACAGAGATAAAACGCGCTGAAAAATCAACACCTTCCACCGCGTCAAAATATTTTGCCAGTTCATAAGAAGCCCGCCCTGTTGCACAGCCAAGATCAAGTGCTTTTGTTTTGTTCTCACAAAATGATGCGGCCTTGCTTGCACACTCTATGGCAAAGTTTTTCACTCCAAAATGCTCATCTCCATACTGAAACTCACAATATTGTGAAACTAACTCATCACTCTCATAGATATCTTCTATTTTCATTTTTGCCTCTCCTTGGTCAACAACATAGCGAAATCCCGCATGCTGGTAAAAGTGGCGTCTAAAAGCGTAGCGTGAGTGTTTCATAATCTCATTGCCCGTACTTATAAACGATCCACCTTTTAAAATATTGTGCTTTGTATCAAATGTCGGTGTTGAAAAATCATCATACACAGGATGAACTCCAAAACCTTCAAATCCATCAAAAGGTGTGCTTGTCCATTGCCAAACATTTCCCACCACATCATACAACTCTTTAAATGCAAAGCGATCCACACTACACGCACTCATATGGTGTGTGAGATTGATATTCGCATTCTTGTTTTCGAAATTTGGTACATCTTTTATCTCTGCGTACTCGTAAAGTCTGTACCACTGTGCTTCACTTGGCAATGCGTAAAGTACACCATCACGCTTTGAGATGTAACGGCAAAACGCTTGCGCCTCAAGAGCATTGACATCTACAGGCCAGTTTTTTGGTATCTCGATGATTTTACTGAGTGTTCTGTATTTAAACGAATCTGCCTCTTTGACCCAAAAAACAGGATGTTTTGCTTTTGAAATCTGCAAAAATTTCAATCCCTCAGCATCCCATAAAGTTTCATCTTTATATCCGCCATTTTCTACAAACTCTAAAAATTCACCGTTACTCACTAGAAACTTGGAAACTTCAAAATCTTCGACTTTGCATGTAAGAGTTCCATACTCATTATCCCAGCCATATAAATGATGGTTATGATCTTTTCCTAAAACGAGATTATTGCCATCAATTTTAACTAAAGAGTTACGAGGAAAGTTCTCACTTGCATCATCAAAAACGTCAAACTCTTTTAACTCTTTGATAAATTCTAGAGGTATTTGACGATGTAATACGGAAGATGTTTCAATATGAATACGTTCATGTTCAATGCCCATCAAAATGATCCAAAATGGATCTTCCCAAGCTATCGGTAAGGTCAGAGGAAGCATTGAAATGAGATTATCAACAAGTGTTCGTACTTGATCTCTATATACTCGTACTTCACTGACTTGTGGCCATCCATGATGCGAGCTATTTATATCATCCCAATGCATCTCATCTACACCGATAGCAAAGATAGATTCAAATTCCGGATTGATACGCTCTGTGATGATTCCAGAAAGAATAAGTTTATTAATGTAAAAAGTGGCTGTGTGACCAAAATAGAAGATCATAGGGTGACGCGTAGGTTCTGATTGTCTGTAAAAAACAGAATCATCTTTTAAAAGATCAAACAGTCGCTCAAAAAGGTCAAAGCTGTTATGAAAATAGTGACGAATCTCTTCACGCTTTATCTCTTTATCCTCTCCGATTAAAAGTGGCGGAATACTATAATATTTTTCTAACACAATCTTTTCAACTCTTTACAATATTTCTAATTTTTTCTGCCAACTGCTGTGGACGAAGAGCTAAACTCTCTTCAACCAACACAGTATTTCCATGTTTGATAAAGCTGTCTTCATACTCAAAACTAACAAGTTCAACATCTTGAATTTTTTGCGCAGACAAGAACTCTAAAATCGCACTTCCAACACCGCCCATCTTAGCACTATCACTAAATACAAACCATTTTTTATGCTTACATGTAAGAGAAAGTAGCATCTCTTCATCAAGAGGTTTTACAAATCTTAGATCCAAAAGAGAGACTTTAAAGTCAAGTAACTGCATCGTTGCATAAGCACGTCCAACACCATTGCCATAACCTATGAGTAAAACATCACTGACATGAGAAACCATCAGTTGTGATTTTCCCACTTCAAAAGGGATCGACTCAGGAAGTTCAGATTCAAAAAATGCACCTCTTGGATAGCGAATAGCACATGGATGCATATATGTCGAAGCAAAACCAACAGCTTGATGAAAAGATTTTTCATCATGTGGTGCTAAAAGTGTCATATTTGGGATGGCTCGGAGAAAACTGACATCAAATGCCCCTTGATGTGTTTCTCCATCTTCACCGACGATGCCAGCACGATCAAGGGCAAATACAACTGGCAGATCCATTAAACAAACATCATGAATAACCTGATCATAGCCGCGCTGTAAAAATGTAGAGTAGATGGTACAAAATGGTTTAAAGCCTTCTTTAGCCATAGCCGCCATAGAAGTAACCGCATGTTGTTCTGCGATAGCAACATCCCAAAAACGGTTTGGATATTTTTCCATCAGTTTGCTAAGGCCTGTTCCACTTGGCATCGCCGCAGTCACTCCGACGATTTTCTCATTTCTATCAGCTACATGTAAGAGCGCTTCTGTATAAATCTGTGTTGCTGCTTTTGCTGGAGATTTTTTTGCACTATCGCCGCTTGCTAAATCAAATGGACCAACTCCGTGCCATTTTTCATGTTTCCCCTCAGCAATCTCATACCCTTTACCCTTGAGTGTCTGTACATGGATAATTACAGGCTTTTTCATACCCTTTGCAAGTTCCAAAATCTCAATCAAAGATTTCAAGTCATGCCCATCTACAGGACCGATATAATCAATACCCATCTCTTCAAATAAAATTCCCGGAGTGATGAGTTTAAGCGATTCTTCTAATCTTTTCGCTATATAGCGTGCTCCCTCGCCAAAGTTATCAACAAAACTTTCTGTTCTTTTTTTAAACTTTTGGTAAAAAGGGGAAGCCATAGCAGAACTGAGCATTCGGCTAAGCGCCCCAATAGGTGCGGCGATACTCATCTCATTGTCATTTAAAATAATGATCATCGGGTATTTTCTATCACCCAGTTCATTTAAAGCTTCATAGACCATACCGGCGGTCATTGAACCATCACCGATCATGATAACAGGCACTCTTACATCTTGCTCATTTTTTAGTGCAATTGCCTTTGCCGCACCAACTCCAAGTGAGATAGAAGTAGAACTATGTCCTGCGACAAAATAATCATGTTGGCTCTCAGATGGTTTTGTGTATCCACTAAGACCGCCAAACTCTCGTAGAGTCTCAAACTCATCCCAACGACCCGTAATAAGTTTATGTGCATATGCTTGATGTGAAACATCAAAAATAAATGGATCTTTGGAAGAATCAAAAACCTTATGCATAGCCACTATGAGTTCTGTTGCACCCAAAGTAGAACCCAGATGTCCCCCATTTTTGCTTACAACTTCTAAAATTCTTCCTCTTATATCTTTACATAATTTATTTAATTGTTCAATATTGTATGATTTTAGTTCTTTTTTCATCTCTTCCTAATCTTCTTGTAGCGCCGCTTGTTTTACTCGTTCGTAGCGGTTTAAAATCTGCGCATCTATATTTCCAGCGTCACTAATAGCAACCACTCCTCCAGGACTTACTGCTCGATCTGAAATTATCTCTATATTTCCTAAAGATCCGATTTTCTCTGAAAGCCACCCATGATCATTAGGGTTCACTTTAAGTTTGATCTTACTTGCACTTTGCAAATCTTTTATGAGTTCATATGCTAATGTATAGGCAACTTTTGAAGAGTTTGAACTGAGTTCCACTTCTATAACCTCTTTTGCAATATCCAGTGCTGCTTCAAGAAGCTCTTTTTTTATGCTCTCAAGAGCTGATTTATACTCATTTGCACTATTTTCAAGAGCTTTGATAGACTCTGCAAACTGCGCTATTGCTGTTACTTTATCACTTTCAAGTTTAGAAGTTGTTTGCTCTTTTGCATCTTCTAGACCCTTTTCATAAGAGGTTTTCTTCTCTAGTTCGATTTTTGCTTTAAACTCTTCTTCTTGTGCTTCAAGTTTCATCTGAAGTTTTATAAAATTGGATGTCATCTCATCAGTTTTTTTCAAGAGTGATTCAACAAGTTCATCTCTATTGCCAATATCTACAGGAGTTTCATGTTGGGGCTCAAATTCTAAATCTAATGGCTGAAAGTTTTCATACGCTAAACCTTGATCATGTGAATCTTCAAGTTCACTGCCATGACTAGAAAAAACCTTAAATCTATACTTATCTACCGTGTGATTCACGAGATTATCTGTCGTGATTAATGTTTTCATTAATCTATCATCTCTTCAGATTCACCCATCTGAACAAGTCCTTGTTCAGATAACTGAGTTACGACTTCTACAACTTTACGTTGTGCATTTTCAACATCTTTCATCTTCACAGCGCCCATAAACTGCATCTCTTCTTCAAATGTCTCTCTAGCACGCTGAGACATATTTGCATAAAATTTCTCTTTAAGATCCTCAGGAGAACTTTTAAGTGCAAGCATAAGATCTTGTTTATCAGAAGCTTTAAGGATCTCTCTTATTGCATTTCCATCCAGTTTTGAAATATCATCAAATGTAAACATCATCTCTTTAATTGCACTTGCAAGTTCTTCATCAATCTGCTCAATAGAAGTAAGGGTCGCTTTAGACGCTTTTGCCCCAAGTCTGTTGAAGACATCAGCCACAGCACGCGGCCCACCAACTTCAACTTTATAACTCGCAAGAGATTCAAGTTTGGACTCTAAAACGGCACTTACACGCTTAATGACAGATGGAGAAATATCTCCTAATTTTGCCATTCTCATCGCAACTTCTGCACGAAGATCATCTGAAAAATATCCAAGTACATCGGCTGCATTTGAAGGATCCATATGCGCTAAAATAAGAGCTATCGTTTGAGGGTGCTCATTAATAATAAAGTCGGAGAGTTGTTGTGGTTTAATTTTTGAAAGATAAGCAAAGTTTTGAGAATTTTGCATACTTTTTGAAAGTTTATCTAAAATCTTTTTGGCTTCATCAGGTCCTAATGTGCGGTATAACAGTTCTCTAGCATACTCCATACCGCCTGATGTAATATATTGACTTGATTGCACAATCGCGTGGAACTCTTCTAAAATATTTGTAGCAACCGCTTTATCGATGGCTCGGTTAGATGCTATGTGTTTTGAAATCTCCGTGATTGCGTCAACACTCAAATGAGAAAATATATTGGCTGTAATATCTTCTCCAAGTTGCAGTAATAAAATCGCAATCTTTTCAGACATGGACATCTCATCAAACTGTGCTCTTTGGCTTGTAGATAAGTTCATTGTATCAGCCCTCCGCATTTTTTGGTGTATATCCACCTGAAGATTCTTCACTGATCAAACTTTGAATGAGCATTGCCATATCATCAGGATGATCTTCAGCTAAAGATCTGAGTTTTTCTAAAAGAACATCATATTTGAGTTCATCTTCATTAAAGTTTTGTCCCACACCAAGTTGGTCTTCCACTTTTTTACGCATCTCCTGAACCCTCTCGATAAGGTCATCATCTTCATCATCTTGTATATCCAAGACAGGTCTCTCGATTTCATCCTCTTCTTTGGAGACTTCAAGCATTTTCTGCGCAAATGGAGCAATAACTTTTTTGTAAAGAATAAAAAGAGCAAGTGCTACAAATATATATTTAAAAAGATCTGCAAAAGGTGTAATATATTTTGCTATAAAACCTGAAAATTTACCTGCACCATCAGCACCAGCCATAGCATCACTAGAACTTTTAAACTCAAAATTCTTAATGGAAACCTGATCACCGCGTTCCTGTGAAATCCCTATAGACTGTGAAACAAGCTGATTGATAGAGTCAAGCTGAGTCTGATCAAGCGCTACATATTCCATCTCATCTGTTGGCTTACCATTTTTGTCCATTTTATGCTGGTACTTACCATCTACAACAACGGCTGCTGTAATTCTTTTTATACTTGCAAACTGATCTTTTTGTGTTAATACTGTTTTTGATATCTCATAATTTGTCGTTCCGGTTGTTTTTTGATATTTTTCCGTACTTGTTTTATTGCCATCCATTCCAGCAACAGGACCAATATTGCTCACAGTTCCAGGGACACCACCTTCAGCGACAGGAGTGCTGCCATCACGTTTCTCCTCAGAGGTCTGCTCACTTCTCACGACATTATCAGGATCATATTTTTCAGAAGTTGAACTTTTTTGTGCAAAATCATATTCAATAGTCACTTTTGCAACAACATGACTATCTCCACCCAAAAATGGAGATAAAACTTCTATGATCTTTTGCTCGCTTTTTTTCTCTTCTTTGGATTTATACTTCTGTTCAACAGCTGAAAGTTCTCCAAGTTGTGCCGATTCATCATTATCACCTAAAATATTACCATCACCATCAACCATCGTGACATTTTCTACAGTAAGTTTAGGAACTGCTGAAGCAACAAGGTTTTTAATACCGCGTATCTGTTGCGTCGTAAGTGTTCTACCCTCTTTGAGTTTGACAACTATAGACGCAGTAGGATCAGTTTGCTTTGAAACAAAAAGTGTTTCTTTTGGCAACGCAAGCGAAACACTCGCTGCATCAACAGGATCAAGTGCGGAGATTGTTCTAGAGAGTTCACCCTCTAGGGCTCGAAGATATTTAACATTCTGATCAAAACTTGTTGCACCGAATTCTTGAGTGTCAAAAAGTTCAAAACCAACACTTTTATTGGAAGGAATTCCCATAGACGCGATAGAGATACGCTGTTTGTAAACCATCTCTTTAGGAACTTTAATTGTATTATTTTCACCGACCGTGTAAGGTGTTTTTTCTTTATCAAGTTGTGCAATTACTTTTGAAGCATCTTCACTACTCAATTTTTCAAACAAAATATCGTAGTTCTTATCTTTAACCTCGCCCTTTGATGTAAAGACAATCAAAAAAACAAGAAATGCAACGATACCGGCAACTGCACCACCAATAATAATGCGTTGAGCTTTACTTAGCTTAGTAAAAACTATAGCAAGTTGCGAAAAAAGTACCTTAAAATCCATATCTTCCCGTTATAATAATTGTGATGTTAATTCAAAAAATCGATCATTTTGTGAAGGTGTGCCTATAGTCACACGAATCGCATTGAGACCATATCCACTTAAATTTCTTACTATCATACCCTTTTTAAGCAGAGAATCAGCTAAGAGAGAAGAATTTTGTCCCTCATTTAAACACAATGTCACAAAGTTGGTATAACTTTCTATTATTTTTAAAGAGTGTGCTTTTGCAAACTCTTCATAACGTTTCATCTCTTTAAAATTATTTTCTATACTCATCTCTACAAATGCCTCATCTTCAAGTGCTACACTGGCAGCCTCAAGAGAAAGCGTTGTAATATTAAAAGGGGGACGGAGTTTATAGAGTGCTTCAATAATTGGTTCAGGGGCTATTCCATAACCCACTCGCATTCCTCCAAGACCATACGCTTTAGAGAAAGTTCCAAGGTAAATCGTATTCTTAAAGCCCTCAAGCACATCTTTTGGAGTGATTTTTTTTGATTTATCTTTACCTATTGCATATTCCATATAAGCACCGTCTATTACCACTAAAGTACCATCATCTACTTTAGCAATAAACTCTTTTAAAGAAGCGGCATCGGTCGCATCTCCTGTTGGATTGTTTGGAGTACAGATAAATATAACTGATGGTTTATGCTCTTGATAAAGCTCATAAAACTCATCCATATTATGCTCTTGAGAGGTAGTTCTCACAATCTTCGCACCAACTTGTTTCGCATAAATCTCATACATCGCAAAAGTCACGCTGTTCATAAGCACCGTTGAATTATCCGCAGCTTTTGCATGGATTAAAAATTCAATAACCTGATCACTTCCAGAACCGATAATGATGTTTTTTGTATCAACATCATATTTTTTTGCAAGTGCATTTTTGAGTTTTAACATTGAATCATCCGGATATAAAGCCATATTTTTTACAATACTAGAAACTGCATCCTGAACTTTTTGTGAACATCCAAAAGGGTTTTCATTGCTTGCAAGCTTCACGATATCTTTTGGATCGATACCATATTCTCTTACAACAAGCTCTATCGGTTTGCCTGCTTCATAACTTTTTATATCTGCTAAATGTTTATTAAATTCCATATTTTTCCTTTACATAGCTTCCAAGCCATGTGACCTCTTTGGGGTGTTTTGCAATTACTCTTTGTACCGCTTCATCATCTATATGCCCAAAAAAGTCGATAAAAAACCAGTAGCCCATCTTGTTTTTTTCTTTTGAAGGGCGTGATTCTATTTTAGAAAGATTGATCTTCTCATCATTAAAATCTTGTAAAAAGTTTACAAGTGCGCCAGCTTTGAGTGGATCTTTTAGTTTTACTAAAACAGATGTTTTATCATCTTTGCTGATAGCGTTTTTAAAATCACTTAAGATGACAAATCTTGTCGTATTATCTATAGTATCTTCTACATTTTCAAACATCGTAGGTACACCATACAATTTTGCGGCAATATGACTACAAATCGCTGCAGATTCGGGATCAGCCGCGGCTAAAATCGCTGCTTTTGCAGTTGATTCTACAGGAATTTGCTCAATGTTTATAAGTTCATGTTCTTGTAAAAACTCTCGGCACTGACCAAAACCCTTATCTTTTGAATAGATACGTTTTATATCTTTGAGCTCTCTTGCTTTTGAAGCAAATGCCATATGAATGGGCATATAAAGTTCAGAGACAATTTTAAGTGAAGATTTTGCAAGCAGATCGAGAGTCTCTCCCACAACTCCATCACGAGAGTTTTCTATAGGAACAACGCCAAACTTTGCTCGTCCAGCCTCTATCGTTTTAAAAACTGTTTGTATAGAACTCAGAGAAAGATAAGAGCTCATCGCTCCAAAACGGCTTTCAGCAGCTTGATGAGTAAAACTTCCCTCTGGCCCAAGATAGGCTATGCGCTCTGGAAGTTCAAGATTACGCGCAACAGCAAAAATCTCCAAATAGATCGCTTCTATAGCAGAATCATTTAAGAGCCCATTTTCTTTTTTATTTTTACTACTTAAACGTTTGACGATCGCTTTTTCACGTTCAGGTCTGTAGATCGCACCACCTGTCTCATTTTTGATCTCACCAACACGTACCACCACTTTCATGCGGTTATTTAAAAGCTCTAAAATCTGATCATCAATAGCGTCAATTCTTGTTCTGCACTCTTCTAATGTTTTCATAATCTCTCCATCACTTCTTGCATATCTTGATACACAAAATCAGGTTTTTCGCTTTCACTTAAAAATGGTAAAATCTCTTGGGCATCTCTAAATTTTCCGCTCAATACAAAGACTGTTTGCATTCCAAATTGTGCAGCACCTGTGAGATCACCTTTTACGTCATCACTTATGATAGTAATATCCTCAAACTCTAACGTTGTATCTTGCTTTTGTATATTGAGTAAAGCCTCTTTATAAAAACTTTCACTCGGCTTTCCAACAACTTCATAACTCACAGAGGTCGCAAATGAAAGCATCTTTAATATTGCACCAACTCCCGGATAGCGTTTGTTATGCTTTGCATATAGACTTGTTTCATGCATTCCGACAAGTTTTGCACCACCAAGTAAAAATCCAATCATCTGCGCACACTCTTCAAACGTATAATCATGTTTGATTGAGACAAGTACTACACTAGGTGTTTCATACTCTAAATTATATCCCATAAAGCAAAGTTGATCTAAGAACTCTTTTGTTCCATACGCTGCAAGATTCGCACCTTTTGGTATCTTTCTTTGCAAAAGCATCAAAGGATCTAGGTAATGATCCTTGCTTACATGTAAGCCAATACTATTGAGATAATTAAAAAAATTCTCACTGCTATGCTTAGTATTATTTGTTATAACCATGTAGGGAGTTTTTTGCATATTGAGATGGTCAATAAATTCACGACTTCCAGCAATTGGAAGTTTCTTTGCATCGTCTATCAGCGTGCCCTGAACATCAATGAAATATGCTCGTTTGAAACTGCTCATTATGCGTTAACATCTTTAATGAGATAATCTTTTTCTAAAGCGATCAGATCTTCAAAACTCTCGCGTCTGCGAATCACACGATCCACTCCATTTTCTACAGCAATCTCGGCACTTCTTCCACGCGTGTTATAGTTACTTCCCATACCAAAGCCATACGCTCCGGCACTATGCACTACTAAAAGATCATTACGTTCAAGGGAAGGAAGTTCACAATCTTTTGCTAAAAAATCTCCGCTTTCACATACAGGCCCTACGACATCCGCCTTTGTAAGCGTATCAGACTTTCTTAATGCTTCGATCTTATGATATGCATTGTACAAACTTGGACGGATAAGATCATTCATCGCCCCATCTACAATCACAAAACGTTTATCTTTATTGGTTTTTTCATACAATACTTTTGTCAGAAAATATCCAGCATTTGCCGTTAAGAATTTTCCCGGTTCACACACGATCGTAAGATCCAAACCTGTAAGTGTTGATAAAATAGCTTGTGCATAATCATATGGAGTTATTGTTATTTCGTCTTTATATACGACACCTAATCCACCGCCAATATCAAAAAATTTCAGATCAACATCGATTACATGTAAAGAACGAACTAAATCAGCTACGATAACAGCAGATTCACGAATAGGTTCTAATTGCGTAAGCTGACTGCCGATGTGAAAATGAATCCCGACAGGATCAAGATGAGACGAATTTTTTGCAAAAATATACATACGTTTTGCACTGTCAATATCTACACCAAACTTGTTTGAACTGAGTCCAGTCGAGATATAAGGGTGTGTTTGAGGGTCAATGTTTGGATTAACTCTTACACTGATTCGGCAAACTTTATCTAGCTTTTTAGCAATCATATCGATGCGTTCAAGCTCTGCCATACTTTCAGCATTAATATATAAAATATCATTCTCGATCGCTTCTTGAATCTCATCATCCTGCTTGCCAACTCCGCTAAAAAGGATTCTATATGAAGGGATTCCAGCCATCAATGCACGTCTTACTTCACCAATAGAAACACAATCAGCTCCACTTCCCATTTTTGCAAAATTTTGTACGACACTTAGGTTTGAGTTTGCTTTTACCGCGTAAGCCAAAAGAGATTTTCGTCCTCTAAAAGCCTCTTTGAGCGCTGTATATTGTGCTTTCATGTAATCAAAATCATACACATAAAGTGGTGTCTTATATTTGTCTGCAAGTTCTTGAAAATTTATCACTAAAAACTCCTAATTTTTTTTGATTTTATCGAAAATTTGCTTAAGAGCATCTCTTTGATTTATCGGATATTAAAACGTTTGTACTGAACCATCGAGAGAATTAAAAGTATAAAAACGGGTAAAACAATACCTACTTCACTTGAGACACTTTTATTGTTTGCGTACTCGATCATCATAAAAATAAGTCCCCAAACAACAAGAGTAGATAAAATAGCAGCAAAACTAAAGAGCGAAACATTTAAAAATCTTCCACTGGTAGGGACAAAGAAAAATATAATAACTATAAGTGCAGGAACAAAAAATGGATAGATAAATATCTTGTAAAGTGAACTTTTTATCTGAGAAGTATTGATCTTCTGATGTTGAAAAAGATAGAGGGCATCTATTGCATCTCCAATAGTAAAATTCACTTTTCCCTCATAAACTTGATCCAAAATTTTTGGTTTAAAATCATGCAGCATTGCAAGATCTGGCACATCGGACATCTCGATACCATTTTTTGCAGGACCGACGATACTTGGTTTTTTGATAATATGCGCATCTTTCAAGTGCCAGTCACCAGCTTGATAAAGAGCTTCCGTCGAACTTATCATCTCTTTTAAATTCCCATTTTCAACAGAAAAAACTCTCACATCGGTCGCTTTTTTTTGTAAAGGAGAAAGTTGTCCAAAATAGATATATTTATCTTCATATGTAAAAAAAAGATCGCGTGTAGGGTTTAAATACTGCTGTGTTTTTCGAATATTGTTTGCGAACTCATCTGCTCTTGCAAAGTTTGTTGCATGCGCGGATATAAACAAAAGAATAATCAAAGTGGAAACATAAATAAAAGGTTTTAATACATCTGTTCGTGAATATCCAAGAGAATAAAATGAGACAAGAGCATTACTTCGTATAAGATAAATTTTTGTTGATATCATCGCAAAAACGAGAGCTAGAGGGAGAAGCATATCTATGGCAAAAAATACTCTATAAACAAGATAGATCAAAAGTATATTTGCAGATTTTGGAAGGTCATTGACATTTTGAAGATAATCAAACCCCACCATAAACATGATAAGCGCAATCAAGATAATAAAAAAATATTTCAGATAATGAAAAGAGATGTATTTAAATGCTAGCATAAGGCAATTGTATCTAAATCTGTTTTATAGAGTATTGCGATGAAACATCATCAAAACTCATAGTTTGGAGTTTTTCGATTGCATCTGCAGCAGTGGAGATCCATTTGTCTAAATGCTGTTTTTCATTCTCAAAAAACGGAGCTAAAACAAAGGAAGAAACTTCACCTTTGTGGGTTGGTTTGCCAATCCCCATTCTCACTCTTGCATACTCTTTAGATATTGCTTCATCTGTAGATTTGAGCCCATTATGACCACCGTGACCACCTGCAAATTTAAAACGGAGTGCTCCAAAAGGAAGATCAAGATCATCATGGATCACTAAAACTTTATCAATTTTATAAAAATTTTTCACGGCTATTATAGAGTTGCCAGAAAGATTCATAAAAGTCATAGGTTTAAGAAGATAATTATCTTTGGATTTGAAAAGTTCACCTTCAAATGAGGCTTTAGAAATAGGAGTTGCAGAGGTTCTTCGTACTAGTTCATCAATCACCATAAAACCGATGTTATGACGCGTAGAAGCATACGCCGAACCTGGGTTTCCAAGTCCGACAATAAGCATGATTATTTCGCTTTAATAATAGATACTACAGCAACACGATCAGAGTCTGTAAAAGTTACATTTGCAATTGGATCAAGGTCACGAATCATTTTAGAATCGCCTACGTCCATTTTTGTAACATCTACTACGATTGATTTTGGAAGATCTTCAACAGCAGCTTTAACACGTAAACGTCTTTTAGAGATATTTACCATACCTTTGTTTTTAAGACCAAATGCTATACCACTTGTAGTTACTGGGATAAAGTAATGTGCTGTTACACCCGGTTGTGCGATCATAAGATCAACGTGTAATAAGTTACCTGTTACTGGGTGAGATTCGTATGATTGAACAACAACATTCATCTCGTTTCCATTAACTGTTATTGGGAACGCGATAGTCTCTTTGTTGCGAACAGTACGGATATACTCATTTTGTTTAAATGCAGCATGGATATTATCTATCCCTCTTCCGTAAATGTTTGCAATTAGATATCCATCACGACGCAACGCATTTGTACCACGTTTACCGATACTCTCTCTAATTATGCCTTCTAACATACTAAATCCTTAATTTTAAAAATGGATGAAATTATATCCAAAAGAATATAAAAACTATCCTTTTAATTCAAATATTTCATCTTCTCTATACTCTTTTTTCGTTTTATGTTCCTCTTCATCAGAAGGAATGACCATTTTGTCATCAAAACCCTCCATTTTTAGTTTTAAGTCTGATGCGGAAGTCGCATTTTCAAATGCTTTTTCTTGAGTAATTTTTCCCTCTCTGTAGAGATCCAAAATCGCCTGATCAAAAGTTTGAGAACCATAAATCTCTTTTCCCTCTGCCATCGTATCGACAATTTCATCATCACGATTTTCCTTGATAAGTTGTTCAATACGAGGAGTACGCACCAAAACTTCAAGCGCAGCCATACGTTTATGGTCCACCGTTTGAATAAGACGTTGAGAGATAACTCCTTTTAAAACACTCCCTAATGTTAAACGAATCCTATTTTGCTCATTTGTCGGAAACGTCGAGATAATACGGTTGACTGTTTCCTTTGCATCTAAAGTATGTAAAGTTGAAAAAACAAGGTGACCAGTATCGGCTGCATGCAGGGCAATTTCTATCGTTTCCCTATCACGCATCTCTCCAACAAGGATAATATCCGGATCTTCACGAAGCGCTGCACGTAAAGCTGCAGCAAACGATTTTGTATCCTGCCCGACACTTCTTTGATTGACGATACATTTTCTATCTTTATGAACAAACTCAATCGGATCTTCTATGGTGATAATGTGTTTACGTCTTGACCAGTTTATCTCATTGATAAGTGCTGCAAGTGTTGTTGATTTTCCACTTCCTGTCACGCCCGTCACCAAGATAAGTCCACGTTCAGCCACTGTAAATTGATGTACGACTTTTGGTAGAAAAAGTTCATCTACAGTTAAAATTTTTATCGGAATTACACGAAAGACAGCTGAAACGCCATCCATTTGAAAGAAAATATTCACACGAAAACGATTTCTTTCATCAAAAGGATAGATAAGATCAAGTTCTTTTGCTTCAACAAACTCACCAAATCGTCCACGTAAGAGCTCTTTGGCAAAATTTAAAGAGTCTTCATGAGAAAATATCTCTCCTGAGAGTGGAATAATCTCTCCATTGATACGAGCTCGAATAACTGAGTTTGCTTTTATATGCAAGTCACTTCCACCTGCGTCTATCATTCGTTTAAGATAGGCTCTTACCTTTTTTAGTGTCTCAAAAGTAAGCTGTGAAATATCTACTTGACTATTAGCCGATGATTGATTCATAAATTCTCCAATATCTCTTGAAATGCAACTTTAAATGCGTCTAATCCATCTTCTATCTGAACGCGCACAACTTCATCAAAATCAATTCCAGCACTTTTTATCTCTTCAAAAAAAGCATCTATTTTTTCTTGCGAGATAGGAAGCTTCGCTGATTTATCCTGACCTTTTATATAAGCTTTAATGGTATCTATAGGAGCAGTATTGACACTGTTATATGCTAAAAGCTCATCTACATAGTAAGAAGCTCTTAGATTATCACCTTTGACGCCCGTGCTCGCAAAAAGTGTGCGGCATCTACTTACATGTAAGGCTTCAATACTGTTATATATGCTTGCGGCATTATAAACTCCAGCAAGAGATGGAATAATATTTTTTGATTCTAAAATCGTATCTAATGCCCGATCTATTCGACTAACAAAAACACTTATGACCGTATCTACGCTAGAACCTGATTTTTCTAGTCCTCTTTGAAATGCTTTTGCGCAAGAGACAGCTTGCTCTTTTGAAAAGATCAGTGTTGCATTGACAGCAATGCCAGAAGCAACAAGCTCTTCCATCGCCTCATACCCTGCCTCAGTTGCTGGAACTTTTATCATAACATTTGGTCTATTTATGCTTACATGTAAGCGTTTTCCCTCTGCAATAGTCGCCTGTGCATCATCACAAAGAAACGGATCAACTTCTATACTTACATAACCATCATCGTTTTTGTCATAAAGCGGTTTTAAAATATCAGCTGCCTTTTGAATATCAAAAATCGCCACTGCTTCATACTTCTCTTTTGAAGAAAATCCATTTAAAGTTGCCAATTGTTCCTTATACGCAGGAGATGAAAGAATTGCATTTTTAAAAATCGCAGGATTGCTCGTCGCTCCATTAATGATACCAGAGTTTACAAGTCCCTTAAATTCATTATCCAAATAATCACGTTCGATAAAATCAGCCCACAACGAAAATTTTAGTTCTTCAATAACCATATAACACCCTAATATCTATTTTAAATGATTATAGCATTTTTCAATTCAAATCTCTATTTTTAAAAAAAGTAATTGAATGCAACTTTATAACTCTTTTGGGGAGTTATCTCTTTCTCTTTATATTCATAAGAAAATTGCAAGGAAATTTTCTTGTTCACTCTATAATTTTCACTTACGTTTGCAAGCCATTGATTTTTTTGAGCATAATACCATCTGTGCGTAAGCTCTAGATTTGTTGTAAAATTTTTAAACTTATCTAAAACAACACCAACTGAACCGCCTACACCTGTTTGTAAATTTGCATTAAAATACGTAAAAGGATCTGCCAAAGTATAAAGATAGCCATATTCATTTCCCCAACTATATCCTGCACCCACTGTAAAAATATAGTGCGCGTCATTATCCATAAAATTTTTATCAAATCCTGTTTTCATACGCCAAGAAAATTCTGGAAAAAAAGTCGTTCTTTGAGACAGAGATTCTAAAGACAGCAAAGTTGCTTTTTCAAGCTGGAGTTTGTTAGCACTATAACTCATCTCAAAGTCCAAAAATTCGATCTGAGTTCCACGCATAAAACCTATGCTACTATCGCGTATATCATGATATGCTGGACGAATTCCTATATACTCTATAGATTTTCCATCTCGCCACCCCTGCGCTACAGATGTTCGTAAAGCCCTATTGCCTAAATCTGGATTTGACGGTGTAACTATTTCCAACGGTGTGCCCTTACCCAAAGATGCCCGAGCACTTGAGATCTCATGAAAACGTTTTAGATACTCCTCTTTTTTTATCTTACTTTTCATAAATTCATATTCTAAAAGATCGATTGCAGCTTCTAAAACAACCTGCTTTTGTTCCAAGCTCAAACTTGTATCTTCAACAATATCTTGCAAAGCTATCTTTTCATCCACAAGTTTTAAAGTTTTCTCTTTTGCATCTTCGCCGAGCACTTTTTCATAAGCCAAAAGTTCAGTTCTTTTAGAGGCTCGATAGTTCTTTGACTTCACTATATTTTGATCTTCAACCACATGAACCGTTTCAAGTGGAATAACTTGATATCTGAAGTTTTCTCTCAGATGCAAAGATGGACGCGCAACCTCTAAAAGCCACAGCATATTGTAAGAACAATTCTCAGTAAAAAAATAGTAAAACGAAGAGGTATCGCTAAGTTCCCAGATATGACGCAACATCTTCTTTGTTTCATCAGGAGTCAAATCAAGATCATATTCCCAGATATCGCGCGCTTCCGTGTCTCGGTATTCTTTAAGTTTTTCATAATAAGGCAAAAGAGAATAGGTTCCATAATATCCACCGCTCAGACCTTTCATGGCAAATATAAATCCATTTTCTTTATCTGGATCTGCTGCGGCAGCGTAGTTGATGGCATAAGAGAGCAGTTTAGAGTTATATGAAGAATTTATACGCAAAAAAGTGTGTCCAAACATCGATGCAGGAGAGTTGATGTGTGCGGCTGGAAAAATAAGAGTCACTGATTTTGGATCAAGCTTCTTGACTATCTCATCATATTTCTTACATGTAACGATTGGAAGATCTTTGAGCTCAAGTTTTTCTTTCAGCCATTCTAAACGAGCAGGAAATCTACATGCACTCGAATTGTCATCCAAAGTTGTTTCATTATAAAAAGCATCTATGGTTGCATGAAGCTCTCTCTGTGGATCTGTTTTTCCATTCTTTGCGAAAAAAAACTTTGGATCATCTATCTCACTCTCTTTGCCTGTAAAATGGAGTAAAAGATGCCAATATCTTTCATCTGCAAGATGCAGGTCATCAGCTTTTTTTTGATATTTGTGAACATCTGCATTTGCTTCGTAGAAACTCAAAAATAAGAAAAAAATAATGTGAAAAAATTTGATAAAAAATCCTAAATGAAGATTATAAAAAAGAACTAAGCGAAGAGATTCGCTTAGTTAAACTGACATTAGATAGCAGTAGTTGAGATGTTGTCAAGTACATCTGACATCTTTGCATTTTGAGATGCGTAGATTTTGTTGTAGTTTGCTTGAAGAGCCGAAGCAAAAGCTGGCTTATCTTGAACATTTAAAAGTTCTGCCAAAGTATCTACAGACTCACCGTGCCCTTTTGAGATTTCGCTTGCAAGTTGATCCATATTTGATGCAACAAACTCAGATGCTCTATCATTCATAACAAACTGTGTTTTTTTACAGCCAAGTGTCCCAGAAGTGATACCAAAAGTTTGGTTTCCAAAGATACCATTTGTTGTAGCTTGAAGTGCAAGCATTACAGCTGATGAATTATCTCTAATAATCATCGCACCAAGACCACAACCAGTTTGATCGTTTACCGTCGCTGAACCCGTCGTCGCCAAAGCCAATGCTACCACCGCACCCAATAAAATCTTTTTCATAGTCACATCCTTTAATTTAAAATCTTGGTTAGTATAGATGGATTTAGCTTAACTATTACTTATCAACTGACTGCTAAATGAAATTTATTTATATTAACAATAATTCTTTTCTTATTTACAAGACTAAAGTCGAAATGTACGTTTAAAAACTCGCTATGTTCAGTACAGAGTTTAGACGATTTATCAGCACAGCATTATTTATATTCTTGAAGTACTTTGTATTCAATATCTAAATTTGTAGCTTTTATGACTTGTATTCTAAGACCTTTAAATCCAATTATAGCAGTACCATCTGATTGTAATTCATATTCAATATCTTGTGTAAATGCTGGTCTTGCTATATCGCCCTGAAAATATGGAGAATACATATGTGTAAACTCTCGATATGATATTTTAATTTTATTATCTACCTTACCTTGGTACAGTGCAACTTTTTTATAGGATTCATCCGTATAAGAATCTGGTTTTGCTTCTACAGTTTCATATTTCACTGGTTTATCAAGTTGAAATGTTGTTTTTACTAGAGGAATTAAATCAGTAGACGCTTCTGTAAAATATCCAGAATTATTCTTATCGACAAAGTTATAGCCATTAGCATATCCAACAAACTGATTAGAGGACGACGGCTCTTGTTCTATTTTAGTTCCACTTGCAAAAGATACATTCATTTTTTGAATATTTATAGGATCAATTAATATAATATCCTTATCATGGCTGTATATAGCAAAAATCTTTTCATACATATTTTCACCGACTTCGACTTTTGAAACTTTATTCAATTCAGGAATATTTACAACTCGCGCTGTTTGAACCATTGGCGCACATCCACTAAATATCAACAAAAATAAAAAACTCAAATTTACTAACACTGTTTTTTTCATAAAACTCCAAATTAATTTATGTTAATTGTATTACAAATAACTTTAACTAAAAGGCATTCAAAAGATGGAATAGATTTTAGTGAAATCAAAAATATATGTTTATCTCAATAAAAAAGAAAAAACTATTCTTCAGTTCAAATCCCTTTCCATCTTTCTAGTATTTTGTTTTTTTGTATAGGCGCTTGCGGAAGAAGTCCATTTTAAGTAAGCTCATATTCTAAGAAGTCGATCACGGATCTTAGAATATAATGCTTTTTCTCTAAATTAGAATTTATAGTTTGCACCTATAAAAAAGTTTGATTTAGATTTTATATCAACACTCTGACTATTGGTGTCAGTGCCACTAACTATAGTTTCAGAGTATTTGGCACTTCCTACCATATACTGTCCTCCTATCTCCACAGATACATGCTCATTGACTGCATAATTTATCCCAATTTGACCCCCAGCATAAGCTCCATTAAAACTACTTCCACCATCTGGTTTAAATTGTGAAAAATTTCCAAATACCCCTATGAAAGGTTTTAATACACTAGTACCATACAAGTAGTCATATCCAACAGTTGATGAAAAAGAATCAACACCATCAAATTTTGCTTTATCAACTGCTACATTGATACGATTATTTCCATTAAAGTAATAACCAACTTTTAATTCAATAGCTGTTGCATTACTATTGCTACTGTCGCTACCCGAATCACTCGCATTCAGTGTTGTATTCGTCCAAGACCACGTACTGTCTGCTTTTGCATTCATCGCGCCTACATTAGCACCTACATAAAAACCATTATCTGCTGCCATTAATCCGCTTGCTAATAAAGTTGCCAATACAATTTTTTTCATTATTAAAACCCTTAAAATAATCTAACTAACTATAGTTAGTTGATAATAGATTATATTACTAATAAACTTACACAAAGTTTAACTATAGGTAGTTTTTTTGCAAGATACAACGTCACAAGATATTGATACACTTCATAAAGTAGTCGGATTTAATGTGATGCGTATTCGTAAAGAAAAGGGGATGACACAGCTTGAACTTGCCCTTTCTATAGGGCTTAAATCAGTAGGATTGATTTCTGTTGCAGAGCTTTACCATAATAAAAAACACTTTAATATAGAACATCTTTACAAAATCTCCAATGTTTTAGATGTTAATATTTGTGATTTTTTTGATGGGGTTTAATTCTTTCTCAATTCAAATCACCATCTTTCCAGTATTTTGTTCCCTGAATAGTTGCTTGAAGAGCGAGTCCGTTTTGTGTGAGTTTGTAGATTCTTACACCCGGTTCAACTGTTATCGCAGCATTTAATGCTCCGCCTTCATTTCCAGCTTTTATTGCCGCGTCTGCTTGAGCATTTGCTTCCCAACCATTTGTTACAAAATTATCAAAAACTTTCTTGTTCTCAAATATGAATATTATTCTAAAATCTTTCACACCAAGTCCAAATCCAACTCCGCCTGAGGCCATATTCATGTAGATATTTTGTCCAGTTTGGTTATTATGCGCAACACCTTTTCCGCCCTCAGCAGAAAGCAAAATGAGATTGACTCCAAGATTTGAAAATGTCGCGTAACCATAGGCATTTGCTATCATTTGCCTTGAGTCTGGTGCATACTTATAAACTAGACCGAGTGTCTCTTTACTTGTATTTAAGCGATCTTGTCGCAACTCCATATCACTCTTTCCTGACCAAAAACCAGAAAACATCGTTATCGTCGTTACCATTACTAAAAACAATTTTACTAACTTCATTTTACTCTCCATTCATGATTTATCTCTTCAAATACAACATTTTGTAAGCGCATCAAAAAATAATCCCGCGCGACCTCTTTAGCACCTAAGCTTGCAAGATGCGGAGTGGGAACTTGACAGTCTATAAAACTATATCCCCACTCTTTTAAATGCTCCACCAAAACTGCAAAGGCGGCCTTGGAAGCATCATTTACCCTTGCAAACATACTCTCTCCGCAAAACACTCCGCCAACTACCACACCATAAGCTCCGCCAACAAGTTTTCCATCTTGATACGCTTCTACACTGTGCGCTTTACCCATTCCGTAAAGAACATTATACGCTTCTATTATCTCAGGTTGGATCCAAGTGCCATTTTGTCCCTCTCGTGGGACTTTTGAACACTCTGTTATCACCTCTAAAAAAGCTTCATCAAACTTATATGTAAAATGTTTCATTCTTTTTTTGAGTGAAGGGCGAAGTTTAAAATCATCAAGCTCTAAGATAAAACGGGGATCTGGCGACCACCAAAGGATTGGGTCGCCTTTGGCATACCATGGAAAAATCCCATTTTGATACGCGCGGATAAGCCGAGATGGAGAAAGATCGCCGCCGTAAGCGACAATCCCATCCTCTGAAGCATCTCTTGGATCTGGAAAAGTGAGTTGATAAGAGAGACGTGGAATTTGCAAAGACTATTTCTCTTTATATTCAAATATCAATTTTTTATCAAAGTCGATCTCCACATCGCCGCCATTTTTGAGCTTACCAAAAAGCATCTCATCAGTGAGCGGATTTTTGACATTTTCTTGGATAAAACGCACCAAAGGACGCGCACCCATCTCTTTGTCATAGCCCATCTCAGCGATGTACCCGACTGCCTTATCGCTTACATGTAAGACTATTTTTTTCTTGCCAAGTTCTTTGTTGATATTGTTGATAAATTTTCTGACAATACGTTCAACAATATCCATTTTCAGAGCTTTGAACTCAACGATCGCATCCAAACGGTTTCTAAACTCAGGCGTAAAAAATGATTTTAAAGCCTCGCCACGAGAAAGTGAACTATCCGCGTTAAAGCCCATCACATTACGCTCCGCTGCACCGACGTTGGAAGTCATAATAAGTATAACGTTTTTAAAGTTCGCTTTAAAGCCGTTATTGTCCGTAAGTGTCGCGCTGTCCATCACTTGAAGTAAAATATTAACCAGATCAGGATGCGCTTTTTCTATCTCATCAAGAAGTAAAACCATATAAGGATGCTTTTTTGCGGCCTCGGTTAAGAGTCCGCCTTGCTCATATCCCACATATCCCGGAGGTGCACCCACTAAACGAGAGAGAGCATGTTTTTCCATATATTCACTCATATCAAAACGCTCAAAATGCACGCCAAGTACATCACTAAGCGCGAGTGAAAGTTCTGTTTTACCCACACCAGTAGGCCCTGAAAATAAAAACGAAGCGATAGGTTTGTTTTCACCTGTGAGTCCTGCGCGTGAGCGTTTAACCGCTTCACTGACCTTTTTCACCGCTTCATCTTGTCCGATAACCAACTTTTTAAGATCAGCCTCTAAAGTTGCAAGCTTCTCAATATCGCCCTCGCCT